>ENA-UOJP01000389-UOJP01000389.1-human-gut-metagenome-genome-assembly--contig:-C102-NODE-389-length-89628-cov-6.622141_pt1 | contig 89628 bp, 81 predicted proteins | sample MGYA00242353_ERZ723900 | MGnify/ENA metagenome assembly ERZ723900 | reverse complement strand
GGCCGCCCCAATGGGGCGGCCACGTCTAACTCAGTTCTCTGCGGAAGAGTGCAATTTCAAAATCACCATGGTCATGGCACCCTCCCGGGCCACTGCATTGGAGTTGCTGTTCAGTGTCAGCACGGTCTCCTCTGGTGCCGTTAAAATAAAGGATGCAGAGCCGGATACACTGGCATTGTTTTCCGCCGTACGGCTGTAGACGCCATACTCCAAAAATCCACGGCCCTGATAGGCCGGTGTGATCTGGAGGTATCCCGCCGTTAGCAAAATGGCAGAGATGTGATAGGTCACAAGATACGTTCCAGGCAGCAGGGTGATCTGCGTGCCGGAGGTCTGAACAATGTGCCCGGTGGCATCTGCTGTTCCAGTGGCAAAGGGGATGGGACTTCCATCTGGTAATGGCACCATCAGCGTGACAAATGAGGCATAAATGTCCGGTCCGGCAGGCCCCTCTGGACCGGCGGGTCCTTCCGTGCCGGTCTCACCTCGTGGAATGGAAAAGTCCAGCTGCGCACCGCAGGGGGTGGGCGTCACGCGCACCTGGGCATCCGTACCAGGATCAGTGGTAATCGTCTGACCTACAGTAATATCTGGCAGTGGGCAGCAGAAATGAATTTGGCAGTCAGAACTACCTGGGGTTGGCTGCATATACAACGGCCTCCTTTCCAAGGGGTCAGAACAGTATATGCCCATTCCAGCTATTTCGCCTCAGGACTGATCCGATCCGCTGCGGCCGCCGCAAGCTTTGCTCCCAACCAACCTACAACGGCTCCCAGCACCGCTCCCCCCAGAACATCGCTGGGCCAATGAACATAGAGGTACAGACGGGAAAACGCAATCAGCAGAGCCCAGAGCAGGGCCGGCTTCCACAAAGGGCTGCCAGATGCCTTGAGTGCAAACACGGCGGCAAAAGAGGCTGCCGTGTGACCAGAGGGAAATGAGGCATCCCCCGGAGGGGGAATCAGCAGCACCACATCCGGCCGCTCCACAAACGGACGAAGCCGCCCGATCAGAGGCTTGAGCACCAGGTTGCAGGCAATCAAATCCAATGTCAGCCCAAAGGCCACCGCCGCTCCGTGCCGGCGCTGCCCCTTTAACAGCACCAACACTACTGCCAGCAAAATCCAAATTTCCCCATGGTTTGCCGTCCAGCTGATCCATGGCATCGCCATATCCAGGAATTCACACCGCAGATGCGTCTGAATCCAGTCCAGAATTGCCAGCTCCGCAGAGTGCATGTGAGATCACCTCTTTCAAAGTAATATCTTTGCTATGTCGCAGACATGATTATAGCGAAAAGCCGCCCGGAACGCAAGAAGGAGGCTCTCCCCGGTGCTGACTGCTGATAAAATCTCATCCTGAGAAAATTTCTCTTTTTCTCCTTTTGTTGCAAAAACAACTTGTTCTTGTTGACATCATCCGATATAATTACAACATCTTGTGGTTGGAGTGTGATTACAGTGCGCATCAGTGGTTTACAGAAGCTGTCCATGGTGGATTATCCCGGAAAGCTGGCCGCTACGGTATTTACCGGTGGGTGCGATCTCAGATGTCCCTTCTGCCACAATGCGCCCCTGGTCGTTCGGGTTGCCGAGACGCCTCACCTCTCCCAGGAGGAGATTCTCTCTTTCCTGGACAGCCGGCGGGGACTTTTAGACGGGGTGGTGCTCTCCGGCGGAGAACCATTGCTGCAGCCCGATGCAGCGGAATTCCTGCGAGCCGTTCGATCCATGGGGTTTGCGGTGAAGCTGGACACCAACGGCTGCCACCCGGAAGCTCTCGCAGACATTTTGCGGCAAGGACTGGCGGATTATGTAGCCATGGACATCAAGAACTGCCGGGAGAAATACGCCGGGACCGTGGGAGTGCCGGACTTTGATCTGGCGCCGGTGGAGGAAAGCATCCAGCTGCTGTGCCGCAGCGGTGTGGAGTTTGAGTTCCGTACCACGGTGGTCCGGGAGTTCCACACCGCTGCGGACATCACGGCCATCGGCAGATGGCTGGAGGGTTCTCCCCGGTATTTCCTGCAAAAGTTTGTAGACTCCGGCGATTTGGTCGGAAGCGGCTGTCATGCTCCGGAGGATGAAGAGATGCGGGCTATGGCAGAGGCCGCAAGGCCGTGGTTTCAAGCGGTTGCGCTGCGGGGCATTGACTAGATTTAGTTTTCTTTGGCATTTTAAACGAAAAAGAATACCATATCTTGTGTCTTCTTTTCTTGACTTCCCCCGCCAATATGTTACAATGGATTTCGCGGGACCTTTGTCCCTTCGAATGAATATCACACGAGAAAGTAGGGAGCATTATGTATCAAGTGGTCAAGCGCGACGGCAAGATCGCCGATTTCGACATCTCCAAGATCAGCGTCGCGATCACCAAGGCCTTTGAGGCCACCCAGAAGGAGTTCAATCAGGACATCATTGATTTCCTGGCTTTGAAGGTTACCGCGGACTATCAGGACAAAATTCATGACAGCCGCGTTACCGTGGAAGATATTCAGGACAGCGTAGAGAGCGTACTGGGTAAGGCCGGCTATGAGGACGTGGCCAAGGCTTACATTCTCTACCGCAAACAGCGGGAGAAGGTCCGCAACGTCAAGTCCACCATGCTGGACTACAAGACTCTGGTGGATGACTATGTGAAGATCAACGACTGGCGGGTGAAGGAGAACTCCACTGTCACCTACTCTGTAGGCGGCCTGATCCTCTCCAACTCCGGCGCCATCACCGCCAACTACTGGCTCAGCGAGGTCTATGACCAGGAGGTGGCCCAAGCTCACAAGAGCGGCGACATTCATCTCCACGACCTCTCCATGCTCACCGGCTACTGTGCTGGCTGGAGCCTCAAGCAGTTGATCCAGCAGGGCCTGGGCATCCCCGGAAAGATTAATTCCTCCCCTGCCAGCCACCTCTCCACCCTCTGCAACCAGATGGTGAATTTCCTCGGCATCATGCAGAATGAGTGGGCCGGCGCCCAAGCGTTCTCCTCCTTTGATACCTATCTCGCTCCCTTTGTCCGTACCGACAATCTGACCCAGAAAGAGGTCAAGCAGTGCATCCAATCCTTTGTCTATGGTGTGAACACCCCCTCCCGGTGGGGTACTCAGGCGCCGTTTTCCAACATCACCCTGGACTGGACCGTGCCCAAAGACCTGGCGGACCTGCCAGCCATCGTGGGCGGTAAGGAGATGGACTTCACCTACGGCGATTGCAAAAAGGAAATGGACATGGTGAACAAGGCGTTCATCGAAATCATGACCGAGGGCGACGCCGACGGCCGGGGCTTCCAGTACCCCATCCCCACCTACTCCATCACCCGGGACTTTGACTGGAGCGAGACAGAGAACAACAAGCTCCTCTTTGAGATGACCGCTAAGTACGGCACCCCCTACTTCTCCAACTATATCAACTCCGACATGGAGCCCTCCGACGTGCGGTCCATGTGCTGCCGGCTCCGTCTGGATCTGCGGGAGCTGCGGAAAAAGTCCGGAGGCTTCTTTGGCTCCGGCGAGTCCACCGGCTCTGTGGGTGTTGTGACCATCAATCTTCCCCGGATTGCTTATCTCTCTCAGACGCCTGAGGAGTTCTATGAGCGACTGGACAAGATGATGGATATCGCCGCACGTTCCTTGAAGACCAAGCGTACCGTCATCACCCGTTTGATGGATGCCGGACTCTATCCCTATACCAAGCACTATCTGGGCACCTTTGACAACCACTTTTCCACCATCGGCCTCATCGGTATGAACGAAGTGGGGCTGAATGCTAAGTGGCTCCGGAAGGATTTAACCCATCCGGAAACCCAAGCTTTTGCCCAAGATGTTCTCAACCATATGCGTGAGCGCCTCTCCGACTATCAGGAGATGTACGGTGATCTCTATAACCTGGAGGCCACTCCTGCCGAGTCCACCACCTACCGGCTGGCCAAGCACGATGTGGAGCTCTACCCCGACATCATCACCGCCGCCAAGAAGCCCGGTGACACTCCCTATTACACCAACAGCTCCCATCTGCCGGTAGGCTACACCGCCGACATCTTTGAGGCCCTGGCCATCCAGGACGACCTGCAAACCCTGTACACTTCCGGTACCGTGTTCCATGCCTTCTTGGGCGAGAAGTTGCCGGACTGGAAGACAGCTGCCGCTCTGGTGCGCAAGATTGCGGAGAACTTCAAGCTGCCCTATTACACCATGTCTCCCACTTACTCCGTCTGCCAGGACCATGGCTATATCACCGGCGAGCACTTCACCTGCCCCACTTGCGGCAAGCAGACCGAGGTCTGGAGCCGGATCACCGGTTACTACCGTCCCATCCAGAACTGGAACGACGGTAAGGTACAGGAGTTTGCGGACCGGAAAGAGTATGAACTGGAGAACTCCCGTCTGGAGGGCCGTCGGCTCTGTGACCGAGAGACAGGTACCACCCCCGACGCCGGCACCGCCACCGCCTCCGCCGCGCCGGAGCAAGCGGACGGCCTGTACCTCTTCACCACCGTCACTTGCCCCAACTGCAAGATTGCCAAAAATGAGCTGGAAAAGGCGGGGCTCCATTATACCACCATGGATGTCAGTGAGCACATGGATCTGGTGACGGAATATGGCATTCAGCAGGCACCCACCCTGATTGTCCGGCATGACGGCCAGGTGGAGAAGCTGGTGAACGCCTCCACCATCAAGAAATACGCCGTGACCCACGGCTAAAATGCCAAAAGTTTCGTCCACCTTTACAAAGGTGGCGGGTCCGGGTGGAACCCGGTGGGTTTGGGCCCAGCCTTGCGGGTACACCAAGCGCGGGCTTTGCCCGCCCCTGCACCCCGCCGCCTTTGGAAAAGGCGGGCGAAACTTTTAAACTCTGATACGAGGAGTCTTTCCCATGAACAAGCATTACGACATCATCATTGTCGGCGGCGGCCCCGCCGGTCTTACCGCCGCCATTTACGCAAGGCGGGCCGGCAAGTCTGTGCTGGTGCTGGAAAAGGCCGCCGTGGGCGGCCAGATTGCCTCTTCGCCTCGAGTGGACAACTTCCCCGGTCTCCCTGGTGTGACCGGGGCGGAACTGGCGGACCGGCTCTTTGAGCAGGCCACGGCCCTGGGTGCCCATCTAGAGCTGGAGGAAGCCCTGGAGCTGCGCCCTGGTGACCCCAAGACTGTGGTGACGGACTACCAGACTTACACCTGCGGTGCCCTGATCTACGCCGCCGGGGCCGCACACCGAACCCTGGGCCTTCCCCGGGAGGAAACCCTCCCCGGCGTCTCCTACTGCGCCGTGTGTGACGGCGCATTCTACCAGGGGAAGGATACGGCCGTGTGCGGCGGCGGCAATACCGCTTTGCAGGATGCCTTGTACCTCTCGGAGCTGTGCCGGCATGTCACGGTGATTCACCGGCGTTCCGTTTTCCGCGCAGACCCCATTCTGGTAGAGGCTCTACAACAGCGGGCTAATGTCTCCTTTCTCCTGGACACTGTAATCGAGGAGCTGCTGGGGGAGGTCTCCCTGGAGGCCCTGAGACTCCGCGCTTTCGATGGAACAGCCTTTGAGCTACCGGTAGCTGGCCTTTTCCAGGCGGTTGGCCAGTTGCCTCAGACCGCTTTGGCCGCATCTCTACTCCCCCTAGACGAGTCGGGCTATGTGACCGCCGGCGAGGACTGCGCCACCCCGCTGCCGGGACTCTTTGTGGCCGGCGACTGCCGAACCAAGGCCGTCCGCCAGCTGACCACCGCCTGTGCCGACGGCTCCGCCGCCGCCCTGGCCGCAATCCGCTACCTGACATAACCTCACGCCGGACAGCGCTTTTCGATGCGCTGTCCGTTTTTTCTTTTCCGGGCCTGACAAGCCACACTGGAAATGCAGGTCGCAAACTGTCAGAATTGCCTATTGCACCTCTGAAAAAAATTCGATACAATGAGAATGCGTTTCAATGGTATTACCTATTTTGACGTGAGGTGAACGGAATGAGCACACAGCCAGCCCAGTCCAGAACCATCCGCGCCCAATTGCTTTCCGATATGCGGGAGGGCAGATATGCCGCCTGTGAGCGCCTTCCCCGGGAGAGCGTCTTGGCGGAAAAACTTGGAATTAGCCGCACCCAGCTGAGAGATGTTTTAGCATCCCTGGAGCGAGAGGGTTTTATTACACGACGCCACGGTGTTGGCACCATCATCAACCGCCATGTGCTGAATGCACACACCCGAATGGATATCGAGGTGGAGTTTTTAGACATGATCCGCCAGAGCGGCCATCAGGCGGCGGTGGCATTTGTTCGGGCGGAGGATGCTCTGGCGGACGCTCACGTGTCCCGCCAGCTTCAAATTCCGGAGGGCACACCGGTGGTTCAGGTCTCCCGGCTTTGCACGGCGGACGGCAGGCCCGCAATCTACTGTGTGGATGTCATCGAGCGCTCATGGATTCAAAAAGCCTTTACGCCCCAGGACCTGCAGTGTCCGATTTTTCAGTTTTTGCAGGAGTTTTGCGGAGTTGCCCCGTACCTGGACCTGACAGACCTGCGCCCCGTGACGGCGGACGGTGCCTTGGCGGAGCTCTTTGGACTTGCCATCGGCTCTCCACTGCTGTTTATGGATGAAGTAGATTTCGACATTGACGGCAACCCCGTCTTCTGTTCCCGCGAATATTTCGCAGATGGAATTTTCCGTCACACCGTGATGCGGAAAAAGCTTTGAGCGCGATGCTTCACCGCTCTCATATAGTTTATTTTTCAAGGAGGACACAACGATGAAGAAGGTAGCCGTAATCATGGGCAGCGATTCTGACTGGCCTGTTGTGAAAAGTGCCTGCACCCAGCTGGAGTCCTTTGGAATCCCCTATGAGGCTCATATTCTCAGTGCGCACCGCACCCCTGCTGCCGCCGCGGACTTCGCGAAAAACGCGCGGAAAAACGGCTTTGGCGTGTTGATCTGCGCTGCCGGAATGGCGGCGCACCTGGCAGGAGCGTTCGCGGGAAATTCCACGCTCCCCGTTATTGGCATTCCCATGAAGGGCGGCGTTATGGACGGACTGGATGCACTGCTGGCCACCGTGCAGATGCCAAGCGGCATCCCTGTGGCCACGGTTGCTGTGGGCGGTGCCAAAAACGCCGCAGTGCTGGCGGCTCAGATTCTGGCGGTCTCCGACGATGCCCTTGCCGCAAAGCTGGACGCAGACCGGGTGGACATGGCCGCACAGATCGTCGTGAAAGAGGCTAAGCTTCAATCCGAGCTTGTCTGAGTCCACATATCCATCAAGAAACCACACTCCTGACGGAGTTGGCCCAATCTATGCATATCTTTTAGGAGGAATTGATCATGTCTCAGAAACTCATCTACACCGGCAAAACCAAAAACGTCTACGCGCTGGATAACGGCAACTATCTGCTGAAATTCAAGGATGACTGCACCGGCAAGGACGGCGTCTTTGATCCCGGCGAAAATTCCGTAGGCCTCACCATTGACGGCGTGGGTGATGTGAACCTGCGCATGTCCATCTATTTCTTTGAGAAGATCAATGCCGCTGGCATCCCCACCCATTACGTTTCCGCCGACCTGAAAGAAACCACTATGGAGGTCAAGCCCGCCAAGGTTTTCGGCCACGGGTTGGAGGTGATCTGCCGCCACAAGGCCGTGGGCAGCTTTATTCGCCGCTATGGAGAGTATATTGCCGAAGGCGCAGATCTGCCCGCCTATGTGGAGACTACCTTTAAAAATGACGCTCTCGGTGATCCCCTGGTGACTAAGGACGCCTTGGTTGCTCTGGGCGTGATGACGGAGGCTCAGTATGACGCCATCAAGGAGGAAACGCAGAAGATCACCCAGATTGTTGCTGACGACCTGAAGGAAAAAGGCATGGTGCTCTATGATATCAAGTTTGAGTTCGGCTACGATGCTCAGGGCAATGTGATGCTCATCGACGAGGTGGCCTCCGGCAACATGCGGGTCTACAAGGATGGTCAGTATGTGGACCCCATGACCCTCTCTCAGCTGTTCTTTGCCTAATTGGGCGGAAGAACGACAATATCAAATCAGGAGTCATTTCAATGGGCGGTTTTTTTGGCGCCATCTCCAAACAGGACTGTGTGCTTGACATTTTCTTCGGCGTGGACTATCACTCCCATCTGGGCACCCGCCGTGGCGGCATGGCAATCTATGATGAGGCCTCCGGCGGCTTCCAGCGGCAGATCCACAACATCGAAAACACCCCCTTCCGCACCAAATTTGAGGGGGACCTATCCGACTTCCGCGGCCACAGCGGGATTGGCTGTATCTCTGACATGGACCCCCAGCCTCTGCTGGTCCGGTCTCATCTGGGGCTGTATGCCATCACCACGGTGGGCATTATCAACAACGATGAAGAGCTGGTGCAGCAGTATTTTTCCGACCACGGCCATCAGTTTATGGCCCAGAGCAGCGGCAAGGTCAACGCCTCGGAGCTGACAGCTGCCCTCATTAACCAAAAGGATTCCCTGGTGGAGGGCATCCGCTATGCCCAGGAGATCATCCAGGGTTCCTCCACGATCCTCCTGCTGACACAAGACGGCATCATCGCCGCCCGGGACAAGCTGGGCCGGCTGCCCGTGCTGGTAGGACAGAATGACCAGGGGTGCTGTGTCTCCTTTGAGTCTTTCGCCTATCAAAAGCTGGGCTACCACACGGCTTACGAGCTGGGTCCGGGGGAGATCGTTCGTTTGACGGCGGAGGGGTACGAGTCCCTCTCCCCCGCGGGAGAGGAAATGCGCATCTGTGCATTCCTCTGGACCTACTACGGCTATCCCAACTCCAACTATGAGGGCGTCAATGTAGAGGTGATGCGCTATCGCAACGGTGAGATCATGGCCCGGGATGAGGTAGCTCAGGGACGCCTTCCCAAGGTGGATTTCGTGGCGGGCGTTCCGGACTCCGGCGTGCCCCACGCCATCGGTTTTGCCAACCGCAGCGGTAAGCCCTTTGCCCGTCCCTTTGTCAAATATACTCCCACCTGGCCCCGCTCCTTCATGCCGGTCAACCAAGACGTCCGCAACCAGGTGGCCAAGATGAAGCAGATTCCCGTCCCTGAGTTGATCGAGGGGAAAAAGCTCCTCTTTGTGGACGACTCTATCGTGCGGGGCACGCAGCTGCGGGAGACCGTGGAGTTCCTCTATGAGAGCGGCGCGGCGGAGGTTCACATGCGCTCCGCCTGCCCTCCCATTATGTACGGCTGCAAGTATCTGAACTTCTCCCGCAGTAACAATGACCTGGAGCTGCTCTCCCGCCGCACCATTCAGGAGCTGGAGGGCGATGAAGGCCAGCAGCACCTGGAGGAATACGCCGACGCCTCCACGGAACGGGGCCAGTGCCTGCTGAAAAGCATCTGTCAAAAGCTGGGCTTTGACTCTTTGGGCTACCAGTCCATCCATGGACTTCTGGAGGCCATCGGCATTGATCAGAGCAAAATCTGCACCTATTGCTGGACGGGCAAGGAGTAGATCTTCTCCCGCAAAACGACGTCAAAGCGCGTCCCCCAGGCGGGCGGCATCTCTCAAACCGGCTCTCAGCTGGTTTCTACATCACCATTGATCGGAGGCTTTCAACATGGAGAACTCCCATTCCGCATCCTACGCCGCCGCAGGCGTGGATATTGAGGCCGGCTATAAAGGCGTAAAACTGATGAGTCAGCATGTTGCCCGGACTGTGATCCCCGGTGTGGTATCGGACCTGGGCGGCTTCGGCGGACTGTTCGCGCCAGACCTTACCGGTATGTCTGAGCCAGTGTTGGTCTCTGGCACAGACGGTGTCGGCACCAAGCAGCGTATCGCGCAGCTTCTGGATAAGCATGATACCGTTGGCATTGACTGTGTTGCTATGTGCGTCAACGACATCATCTGCTGCGGCGCCAAGCCCCTCTTTTTCCTGGACTATATTGCCATTGGAAAAAATATTCCAGAGAAGGTGGCCACCCTGGTGTCCGGCGTGGCAGAGGGCTGTGTCCAGGCCGGCTGCGCCCTGATCGGCGGTGAGACCGCTGAGCATCCCGGCACCATGGCCCCGGAGGACTATGACCTGGCTGGCTTCTCCGTGGGAATTGTAGACAAGGCCAAGGTGCTGGATCACAATACGATGAAGGCGGGCGACGTCATTCTGGCTCTTCCCTCCTCCGGCATTCACTCCAACGGATACTCCCTGGTCCGCAAAGTCTTTGATGTGGAACGCGCAGACCTCGGCATGTATTCCGCGGAGCTGGGTCAGACCCTGGGTGAGGCCCTGCTCACCCCCACCCGTATCTATGTAAAGCCCATGCTCCGCTGCATGGAGGCCGTTCGGGTAAAGGGCGTCAGCCACATCACCGGCGGCGGCTTTTACGAGAACCTGCCCCGGTGCCTGCCGGAGCACCTCAGCGCCAAAATTGACAAGGCTGCTATCCAGACCCCTGCCATTTTCCGCCTGCTCCAGTCCCAGGGCGGCATCCCGGAGCGGGACATGTTCAACACCTATAACATGGGGGTCGGCATGACGGTCATCGTCTCCAAGGAGGACGCAGACCGCGCGCTCTCTTCCCTGTCCGCAGAGAACTGCAGTGCCTATGTGATTGGCGAGATCACCGAGGGCGGCGAGCGGGTGAATCTATGTTGAAAAATGTCCGCGTGGCGGTATTCGTCTCCGGCGGCGGCACGAATCTGGAGGCGCTGCTCAAGGCCCAGGAGGCCGGGGCAATCCCCCACGGAGAGATCGTGCTGGTGTGCGCCAGCACCCCTTCCGCCTACGCCTTGACCCGTGCTGCCAACCATGGCGTGCCGGGAATCGCCGTTTCCCGGGCGGAGCTGACCCAGGAGAGCTTTGAGGCGGCACTGACGGAGCAGCTCACGGCGTACCGCGTGGAGGTCATTGTTCTGGCTGGCTTCCTCTCCATTTTATCTGAGGGCTTTGTCCGCCGCTGGGCAAATCGAATTGTCAACGTCCACCCCTCTCTGATTCCCGCCTTCTGCGGGAAGGGGTATTACGGCCTGCGGGTTCATGAGGCGGCTCTTCAGCGGGGCGTGAAGGTCACAGGCGCCACCGTCCACCTGGTCAATGAAATTCCAGACGGCGGTCCCATCCTGCTGCAAAGGGCGGTGGAGGTCCTTCCTGGCGACACGCCGGAGGTTCTGCAGCGCCGGGTGATGGAGCAGGCGGAATGGGTGCTTCTGCCCCAGGCGGTAGAATTATTATGTCAACAAATTTCCGAAACCGGAGGTACTGCGCCATGAACGAACTGGAATTGAAATACGGCTGTAACCCTAATCAAAAGCCCTCCCGGATTTTCATGCGGGAGGGCGGTGAGCTGCCCATCACGGTGCTCAACGGCCGTCCTGGGTATATCAATTTTCTGGATGCCTTGAACTCCTGGCAGCTGGTTCAGGAGCTGCGGTCCGCTACGGGCCTGCCCGCCGCAACCAGCTTTAAGCATGTCTCTCCGGCCGGCGCCGCTGTGGGGTCTCCCTTAAGCGACGTAGACCGGAAGATTTACTTTGTGGAGGAACACGAGCCGCTTAGCCCCATCGCCTGCGCCTATATTCGGGCCAGGGGTGCGGACCGGCTTTGCTCCTACGGCGACTGGGCAGCCCTCTCTGACGTGTGCGACGCCGCCACCGCTCGCTACCTTTTGGGTGAGGTCTCCGACGGCATCATCGCCCCCGGCTACACCGACGAGGCCCTGGAAATCCTGAAAAGTAAGAAAAAGGGCAACTACAATGTGGTGAAGATGAACCCGGACTACGTTCCCGCCCCCCAGGAGTATAAGGATGTGTTCGGCGTCACGTTCCAGCAGGGACGGAATCATTTTAAGATCAGCGAGACATTGCTCGAAAACATCGTCACTGTCAACAAAGATCTTCCTCCGCAGGCGAAGACCGATATGATTGTGGCCCTCATCACACTGAAGTACACCCAGTCCAACTCCGTGTGCTATGTCAAGGACGGGCAGGCCATCGGCGTGGGCGCCGGCCAGCAGAGCCGCATCCACTGCACCCGCCTCGCCGGAAACAAAGCGGACACCTGGTGGCTCCGGCACCATCCCAAAGTGCTGGCCCTGCAGTTTGTGGAGGGCATCCGCCGCCCGGACCGGGACAACGCTATTGACATTTACCTCTCCGACGAGTGTGACGACCTTCTCTCTGAGGGCGTGTGGCAGCAAACCTTTACCGTGAAGCCCGAACCTCTGACGGCAGAGGAGAAGAAAGGCTGGATCTCCACCCTTTCCGGTGTCACCTGTGGTTCCGATGCGTTCTTCCCCTTTGGGGATAACGTGGAGCGGGCCCGGAAGTCTGGCGTGCAGTACATCGCGGAGCCGGGCGGCTCCATCCGGGACGACCATGTGATCGCTACTGCCGATCAGTATGGCATGACCATGTGTTTTACAGGGATGCGGCTGTTTCACCACTGAGTTCTTTTGGAGGAGGACTTTGTCCTCCCTTCTTGACCTCCCCCCACACCAGTGACGCACGGCGCCACTGGCGTGCGTACCCAGGTCATGGTATCACACATGACGCGGCGAACATGATTAAAATCTATTTGCCTCCGGCAAATTTGAAGGAGTGCTTCCTATGAATCTTCTGGTCGTTGGCGGCGGAGGCCGTGAGCATGCGATCATCAAAAAAGTGAAGGAAAACCCGGCCGTAGAGACGGTCTACGCCCTGCCGGGAAACGGCGGCATTGCTGCCGACGCGGTGTGCGTCCCGGAGATCGGGGCCAAGGATATCGGCGCCATTGTGGATTTTGCCAGGGCCCACGCCGTGGACTTCGCCGTAGTGGCGCCAGACGATCCCCTGGCCCTGGGCTGTGTGGACCGACTCCACGAGGCCGGCATCCCCTGCTTCGGCCCAGAAGCCAAGGCCGCCCGTATTGAGGCCAGTAAAGTTTTTGCCAAAAACCTCATGCAGAAATACAACATCCCCACCGCCCGGTACGAGGTCTTTGACGACCCGGCAAGGGCGCTGGCATACCTGCGGGCGCTTTCGTCGTTCCCTGTGGTGGTCAAAGCCGACGGCCTGGCCCTGGGCAAGGGCGTGCTCATTGTCCAAAATCTTTCGGAGGCAGAAGCTGCTGTCAAGACCATGATGGAGGACCTGGCCTTTGGAGACTCCGGCAAGGAGATTGTCATTGAGGAGTTTCTCACCGGGCCGGAGGTGAGCGTGCTGGCCTTTACTGACGGCACCGCCATTGTCCCTATGGTTTCCTCTATGGATCACAAGCGCGCAGGAGACGGCGATACCGGACTGAACACCGGCGGCATGGGCACTGTGGCCCCCAATCCCTATTACACGCTGGAAATCGCCCAAATATGCATGGACACGATCTTTCTGCCCACCCTCGCGGCTATGCGGGCAGAGGGCTGCCCCTTCAAGGGCTGTCTTTACTTCGGGCTGATGTTGACGCCAGATGGCCCCAAGGTCATTGAGTATAACTGCCGCTTTGGAGACCCAGAGACCCAGGTGGTGCTACCCCTGCTGAAAACAGACCTTCTCACCATCATGCAGGCAGTGGAGAACGAAACTCTAGGCGAGTTGAGCGTGGAGTGGCACACCGGCGCCGCCGCCTGTGTGATTCTGGCCTCCGGCGGCTATCCCGCGTCCTACGAAAAGGGCAAGGCCATCACCCTCCCCGCTGCGTTCCCGGAGAATGTCACCTGCTACCACGCAGGAGACCGTCTCACGGAGCAGGGCCTTGTGACCAGCGGTGGGCGGGTGCTGGGCGTTACCGCCGTAGCTCCTACTCTGCGGCAAGCCCTGGCGGACGCTTACGCCGCCGCCGAAACGGTGGAATTTGATGGAAAATATCTGCGTCATGACATTGGCCGGCGGGCGCTGGCCGCGCTGGAGGGATGAGAATGGTACGTCGCATTTATGTAGAGAAAAAACCGTCCCTGCGGCAGGAGGCCGCCGGACTGCTTCATGAACTGCGCACCCTGCTGGGCATTTCCGCCTTGACGGAGCTGCGGCTGGTCCAGCGCTACGACGTGGAGGGACTAGACGAGTCCGCTTTCCAGAGGGCAGTTCGGACCATCTTCTCCGAGCCCCAGGTGGATGATGCCTTTGCGGAGCTGGCCGTTCCCGGCCATCCCCACGCCCTCTTTGCCGTGGAACCCCTGCCAGGTCAATTTGACCAGCGGGCAGACTCCGCTGCTCAATGCATTCAGCTGATGACCCAGGGGGAACGTCCCGCCGTCCGCGCGGCCAAGGTATACCTTCTGATGGGAAGTCTCTCTCAGGCAGAGCTGGACCAGATCAAGCGCTATCTTATCAACCCTGTGGAGTGCCGGGAGGCCGCGCTGGACCTGCCGGATACGCTGCGCGTAAGCGCCGCGTCCCCCGCCCCCGTGGAGACCATATCCGGCTTCACCGGCCTGGACGAAGCGGGCCTTGCGGCCCTGCTGGACCAGCTGGGCCTTGCCATGGACTTGGAGGACCTCAAATTTCTACAGGCCTATTTCCGGGACACCGAGCGCCGGGACCCCACCCTCACCGAGGTGCGGGTGGTGGACACCTACTGGTCCGATCACTGCCGCCACACCACCTTCTCCACCCACATCGACAACGTGCGGATCGATCATCCGGAGGTCCAAGCCGCCTATGAGCGGTATTTAGCCGCCCGGGAAGAGGTCTACGGCCTGGAAAAAGCCGCAACTCGCCCCCAGACCCTGATGGACATTGCCACCATCGGTGCCAAGACGCTGAAAAAGCGGGGCCTGCTCCCTGAACTGGACGAGAGCGAGGAGATCAACGCCTGTTCCATCCGGGTGGAGGCTCAGGTGGACGGCAAACCTCAGACCTGGCTTTTGATGTTCAAAAACGAGACCCATAACCACCCCACGGAGATCGAGCCCTTCGGTGGTGCGGCCACCTGCATCGGCGGGTGCATCCGGGACCCCCTGTCCGGGCGGGCCTATGTACATCAGGCCATGCGGCTTACCGGCTGCGGCGATCCCCGCGTCCCGGTAGACAAGACTCTGCCCGGGAAGCTGCCCCAGCGCAGGATTGCCCAGACTGCCGCCGCCGGCTATTCCTCCTACGGCAACCAGATCGGCCTTGCCACCGGCCACGTGGCGGAGGTCTATCACCCCGGATATGTGGCCAAACACCTGGAGTGCGGTGTGGTGGTGGGCGCGGCCCCGGCGGAAAATGTCCGCCGGGAGCGGCCCGCACCCGGGGACGTGGTGATCCTGCTGGGCGGCCGTACCGGCCGGGACGGCATCGGCGGTGCCACCGGCTCCTCCAAGAGCCATAACCTCCAATCCCTCTCCACCATGGCCAGCGAAGTCCAAAAGGGCAACGCTCCGGAGGAGCGGAAGATTCAGCGCCTGTTCCGAAACGGCGACGTCACCCGCCTCATCAAGCGCTGCAACGACTTTGGCGCCGGTGGGGTCAGCGTTGCCATCGGCGAGCTGGCGGACGGCCTGGAGATTGATCTGGACGCCGTGCGCAAGAAGTACGACGGGCTGGACGGCACCGAGCTGGCTATCTCGGAATCCCAGGAGCGCATGGCGGTGGTCGTGGCGGCCCAGGACGCGGAGGTTTTGATCGCCGCCGCCCAATCAGAGAATCTGGAGGCTTATCCCGTCGCCGTCGTCACGGATACGGCCCGGATGGTGATGCGCTGGCGGGGCCAGACCATCGTAGATCTGAGTCGGGATTTCCTGAACACCAACGGCGCAACGAAGCACGCAGATGCGGAAATCCCTGCCGTTCAGCGAGGGTTCGTCAATCCTGCCGACCGGGGGAGCCTCCGCAAAGTGGCGGCCAGCCTGGAGTCCGCCTCTCAACGTGGACTCTCCGAGCGCTTTGACTCCACCATCGGCGCAGGCAGCGTGCTGATGCCCTTCGGCGGCAAACGGCAGCGCACCCCCACCCAAGCCATGGCCGCCTTGCTGCCCGTCCTCCCTGGTCAGGAGACGGAGCAGGCCAGCGTGATGGCCTGGGGCTTTGATCCGGAAGAGCTCTCCGCAGACCCCTACCAGGGCGCCTATCGGGCAGTGGCTGCCTCTCTTGCCAAGCTGGTGGCAGCCGGCGCGGATTATCGAAAAGCCTATCTCACCCTCCAGGAGTTCTTTGAAAAGCTCCGGGACGAGCCCCTTCGCTGGGGCAAGCCCCTGGCGGCACTGCTGGGAGCTCTGGACGCTCAGTTGGACTACGGCGCCGCCGCCATCGGCGGCAAAGATTCCATGTCCGGTACCTTCAACGATCTGGACGTGCCCCCCACCTTGATCTCCTTCGCCATCGCCCCCATCCGTGCGGGCGAGGTGCTGTCTCCGGAGTTCAAGGAGGCGGGCCATCCGGTCTATGCCTTCGGCGGCGGCAGTCCGGAACATCGGAAATCCGCCTGGAAGTCATTTCATGACCTGTGCTGTCAGGGCCGGGTAAAGGCCGCCTGGGCAGTGGAGCACAGCGTGACCGAGGCCGTGATGAACATGTCCTTCGGCAACCGGATCGGCTTTTCCGCAGATCCGGCGGCGGTCTCCACCTGGTACCGTCCCTTCTGCGGAGAAATCATAGCGGAGCTGACGGAGGACGTGAACCTGCCCTGCGCCAAGCGTATCGGCGCCACCACCGCCGAGCCTGTGATCACCATCGGCGCCGACTCCGCCTCCATTGACGAGCTGCTGGCGCTGAACGAGGACGTTTTGGAGGCTGTATATCCCAACCGCGCTGACGCCGGCGCAGAGGCCGTTCCCGTGCTCTCCGCCCCCGCCGTCACCCGCGCCGCCCCCAAGACGGGCTGTGCCAGTCCCCGGGTGCTGATTCCCGTGTTCCCCGGCACCAACTGCGAATATGACAGCGCCCGGGCCGTACTGCGGGCGGGATTGATGCCGGAAATTTTGGTGCTCAATAACCAGACGCCCGCCGGTGTGGCGGAGTCCGCCGTCAGGTTTGCACAGGCGGCCCGGGAAAGCCAGATCATTTTCCTCCCCGGCGGCTTCTCCGGCGGCGATGAGCCGGACGGCTCCGGCAAATTCATCACCGCCTTCCTCCGCAGTCCCCAGGTGTCCGACGCCGTCATGGACCTGCTCAAGCAGAGAGATGGGCTGATGCTGGGCATTTGCAACGGCTTCCAGGCCCTGATCAAGCTGGGTCTCGTGCCCTATGGCGAGATCATCGACACGGACGAGACCTGCCCCACCTTGACGTTCAACATCATTGGGCGGCATCAGTCCCGGATTGTCCAAACGCGGGTGGCTTCCACCCGCTCCCCGTGGCTGAGCCGGGTAAAGGTGGGCGACATCATCAGCGTACCCATCTCCCACGGCGAGGGCCGCTTCCTCTGCTCAGAGCCTCTCTTGCAGCGGCTGGCGGAAAACGGTCAGATCGCCACCCAGTATGTAGATCTCACAGGCATGCCCACCATGGACATCGAAGGCAATCCCAACGGCTCCGCCTGGGCTGTGGAGGGCATCACCAGCCCCGACGGGCGGGTCTTCGGCAAGATGGGCCACAGCGAGCGCGTAGGCCCCGGTCTATACAGAAATGTCCCTGGCGATTATGACTTGCGCTTGTTTGAGTCCGCCAAAGATTATTTCAGCCTTTAACAGGTGACAAAGCAGTTTCTTTCGTGTATAATAGCTGAAATCCTGACCGAGGAGGCATCCTATGGAAGCCGTAGAGTTGGGCTATGCTTTTTCCGATGAAGTCCGCGCACTTTTCTCGGAGTACACGGCCATGCTGCTTCAACTGGAGCCGTCCTTTCAGTTGTAACTGAGCACTCAGCACCATGAGGATGAGCTTCGGGACCTCGCAGCCAAGTACGGCCTTCCAGACGGGCGGCTGTATCTTACCCAGGTGGATGGTAGGGCCGCTGGGTGCGTCGTTCTGTGGAAGCTGGATGAGGAATGCTGCGAGATGAAGCGGCTGTATGTCCGCCCTGCCTGCCGGGGCCGGCACATCGCAAGGCACTTGGCGGACCGTATCATCGCTGATGCCCGAACCATCGATTATCGCCGTATGCTCCTTGATACGATGCCCTGTCTGAGGGATGCCGTCCGCCTGTATCGAAAGCTCGGCTTCCACGATATTCCCCGCTATAACGACAGCCTCATGGACAACACAATCTTCCTGGGGCTGGATCTGTGACCTGATATCTTTGAAATGAGGTGGCCTTATGGCATATTTTTTCAATGAACCCTCCAGAACCTTCAGCGAATATCTGCTGGTCCCGGGATACTCTTCCTCTGAGTGCATCCCCGCCAATGTCTCTTTGCAGACGCCAGTAGTCCGGTTCAAGCGCGGCGAGGAGTGCCCCCTGACCATGAACGTCCCCATGGTCTCCGCAGTGATGCAGGCCGTCTCCGGCGAGCAGATGGGTATTGGCCTTGCCAAGGAGGGCGGCATCGCCTTCATTTATGTCTCTCAGCCCATTGCGGACCAGGCTGACATGGTGCGCCGTGTGAAAAACTACAAGGCGGGCTTTGTCTTCAGCGACTCCAACCTGCGTCTGGGAGACACCTTAGCGGATGTGCTGGCGTTGAAAGAGCGCACCGGCCACTCCACGATGGCCGTCACCGACGACGGTACCGGCACAGGGAAGCTCCTGGGCCTGGTCACAAGCCGGGACTACCGGGTCAGCCGGATGGACCCCTCTACCAAGGTGGAAACATTCATGACCCCAGCGGAAAAGATCGTTTCCGCTCCTGAGGGCACTAGCCTGAAAGCCGCCAATGACATCATCTGGGACCACAAGCTCAACGCCCTGCCGATCCTGACAGCAGACGGACATCTGGTGAGCTTTGTGTTCCGTAAGGATTACGATGCCCACAAGGGCAATCCCCTGGAACTGCTGGATAGCCAAAAACGCTATGTGGTGGGTGCGGGCATCAACACCCGGGACTATGCCGAGCGGGTTCCCGCCCTGGTGGAGGCCGGTGTGGACGTGCTGGTAATCGACTCCTCCGAGGGATATTCCGAGTGGCAAAAGCGGACGCTGGAGTGGATTCGTTCCCGCTATGGTGAGAGTGTGAAGGTGGGCGCTGGCAACGTGGTGGATGGTGAGGGCTTCCGCTTCTTGGCGGACTGCGGCGCCGACTTTGTAAAGGTCGGCATTGGCGGCGGCTCTATCTGCATCACCCGGGAGACAAAGGGCATCGGTCGGGGACAGGCCACCGCCGTCATTGACGTTGCCCAAGAGCGGGACAGATACTTCCAGGAGACCGGCATCTATGTGCCCATCTGCGCCGATGGAGGCATTGTGCAGGACTACCACATTACTCTGGCCCTGGCTATGGGTGCAGATTTCTGCATGTTGGGCCGGTACTTCTCCCGGTTTGACGAGTCTCCCACCAGCAAGGTCCTGATCAACGGCAGCTATATGAAGGAGTACTGGGGCGAGGGCAGTGCCCGCGCCCGGAACTGGCAGCGTTATGATTTGGGCGGCGCGTCCAAGCTCTCCTTTGAGGAGGGTGTGGACTCCTATGTGCCCTATGCCGGCTCCCTTTCCGACGGCATGGCCACCACCCTGGCCAAAGTGCGCTCCACCATGTGCAACTGCGGCGCGCTCACCATCCCGGAGCTGCGGGAGAAGGCCAAGCTGACGCTGGTGTCCTCTGTCTCCATTGTGGAGGGCGGTGCCCATGACGTACTGCTGAAGGACTCTGCTTCTGGTGGAAAATAACCGAGTATTCTTCCTTTCCCAGCGAACAGAGACCGGACAATTGTCCGGTCTCTAAATTTTATCAAGTGCGGGTATCCTGGTTGATCGGTATGCTAAGAATTACTTTGGACGTTTGTTGGTACGCTCTGAATTGCTGCCTGAGTGGGAAAATGCGTTTGAGTCCAGGCAGCTTGTCCAGACGACTTTTTCCAGTGTGCAGCGGGGACCACTGCCATCCCTTCCATCATTTGTGGGTTGCCATGGACTATGGTTTTCTTGTACTATATATGACAGAAACCAACAAAGAAAGGATTTTTTTCGTGAAACGAGCATTTCTCTGCGGGCTATTGGCCGCGGCTGCTCTAGCCGTGCCCGCCAATGCGGCCAGAACAGTGCCCGTACATGTCGATGGCGGCAGACTACCTGGTACCTCCTATTTGGAAAGCGGCGTTACATATGTCCCTCTCCGGTATCTGCTGGATGCCCTGGGCGGTTGGACGGTCGACTGGGACAGCACACAAAAGGCGGCCGTCGCATCCTCTGGCTCCACCCGACTGACCGCAACGCCATCTAAAGATACCATTCAAATCAATCAAAAGACCCTGCGCGGCAATGTAACGCTCAGCAATGGGCGCACTTATGTTCCCTTGCGGCTGGTGGCCGAGGCCCTTGGTAATGAGGTGGAGTGGGACCCGTATCTTCAGGGTGCATCTGTGACCTCCGCCCATGCGGACTACGATGCCGAGGATTTATACTGGCTCTCCCGCATCATCCATGCCGAGAGCCGAGGTGAGTCTCTGGAGGGCCAGATCGCTGTGGGCAACGTGGTACTCAACCGCGTTAAAAGCAAGGAGTTTCCCAATACCGTTTCCGGCGTTATTTTTGACCGCAGACATGCGGTGCAGTTTGAGCCGGTAGCAAATGGGACTCTTTACCAGACTCCAAACACACAGTCCGTGGAAGCGGCCAAGCGTGCGTTGGACGGCGAAAGCGTTGTGGGTAATGCCTTGTACTTTTACGCTCCCGCTCTGTCTCAGGGAACCTGGATCAATGCCAACCGCGTCTATCACATGACTATTGGCTGCCACCGCTTCTATTTGTAATAAAAGTGAGCATGTTGACTTTTTTATTTCAAACGGCTACAATGATGGCATCTGATTTGTAAAGGAGCATGTCTCATGCTGTTCTCTGATCGCCCCAGAACCCTTTATCGGAATCGTCCGGCCCACGAAGTCATCTGTCAGCTGCGGTTTCCCTCCATCCTCTCCATCAACCAGGTGGAACCCGCGGAGTTCCAAGAGGATATCCGGGACGCCTTTCCCCAATATGCCCGGCGCCAGGACCTACCGCCCATCGTCGGAGGCCAGACTCCGCCCCCTCCCGTCACCAATTACCACTTTCTCTCTGAGGACGGACGGTGGAAGCTGAACTTAACGAAGGATTTCATTGCGCTCTCTACGCTCTATTATCCTGGTTGGGAGGAATTTGCCCGCCACTTGGACCAGCCCCTGGCCTCTTTCATCCGGCATTACAAGCCAGCTTATTTTCAGCGGGTTGGCCTGCGGTATGTCAATATCTTCTCCCGCACCAAGCTTGGTCTGGAGGAAACCCCTTGGCGAGAGTTGTTTATCCCGGCTTACACGGGTCCTCTCCAGGATGAAAGTGAGGATACCCTGCTCAACTGGGGATGTGATATGCTTGTAAAGCTGGATTCCAGTTCCCGGGCCAAAATCCACGCCGGATTTGGCCGGCTGCAGGTAAAAAATGTTCCTCAGGATCAGGAGACCAAATTTATTTTGGATCTGGATCTATCTATGGGAAATCATGTTCCCTGTACCATGGCTGCCGGAGCACTGGAAACCCTGCATATTCACGGAGGCCGCGTCTTTGAAGGCGCAATCACAGACCGCCTGCGTGAGGCCATGGAGCCCCTGTAAGGATTCTACACGGTGTTTAACTCAAAAACAATGACCGGCACTTTTGTCCACCCACGGAAAAAGTGCCGGTTTTTTTGTAAATTTTACAGAAAACGTTTCTTTCATCCGATTATAATTTAGGAAATTTCAATCTTGTATGAAAGCCGCTTTTTCTTATATGCTATATACAGAAAGGTTATATGAAGGTTTCTGCTTTCATACAGTCTCATATTACAGAGGGGGCACAGGATATGTTAAAAAGCGAATATCTGCAGCACGTATATACACAGGTGGTCACCCGCGATCCTGATCAGCGCGAGTTTCATCAGGCAGTCCTGGAGGTTTTGGAAAGCCTGGACCTGATCGTGGACCAGCATCCGGAATATGAAAAGCACGGGATCATCGAGACCTTTGTGGAGCCGGAGCGGATGATTATGTTCCGCGTGCCCTGGGTGGACGACAATGGTCAAGTCCACGTGAACCGGGGTTATCGGATTCAGTTCAGTTCCGCCATCGGCCCCTATAAAGGCGGTCTGCGCTTCCACCCCACGGTAAACCTGTCCATCCTCAAGTTTTTGGGCTTCGAGCAGATTTTGAAAAACAGCTTAACCGGTCTTCCCATGGGCGGTGCCAAAGGCGGTGCGGACTTTGATCCCAAAGGTAAGAGTGACGCTGAGGTGATGCGTTTTTGTCAGAGCTTCATGACGGAGTTGAACCGTCACATTGGCCAGTTCGTGGATGTCCCTGCCGGTGACATCGGCGTGGGGGGGCGTGAGATCGGCTATATGTTCGGCCAGTACCGCCGCATCCGGGGCAGCTATGATGCCGGTGTCCTCACCGGGAAGGGCCTGTCCTTTGGCGGCTCTCTGGTTCGGACGGAGGCAACCGGCTACGGCCTTTGCTATCTGACGGCGGAAATGCTCAAAGCCATGAAGGGCGAGAGCTTTGATGGCAAAACGGTAGTGATCTCCGGCTCTGGTAACGTGGCCATCTTTGCTACGGAGAAAGCTGCCCAGCTTGGCGGCAAAGTGGTTGCTCTCAGCGATTCCAACGGCTATATTCATGATCCCAACGGTGTGAACCTGGATGTCGTAAAAGATATCAAGCTTGGGCGCCGCGGCCGTATCAAGGAGTATGTAGACGCAGTCCCAGGCAGCACCTATACCGAGGGCTTTCGTGGTATTTGGAATGTCCCTTGTGATGTAGCCTTGCCCTGCGCCACACAAAACGAAATCGACGAGGAAATTGCCAAGACCATTGTGAAAAATGGAGCCATTGCAGTGGCTGAGGGCGCTAACATGCCCTGCCGTCCGGAGGCTATCCGGGTCTTCCAGGAGGCAGGACTGCTCTTTGCGCCCGCCAAGGCCGCCAATGCCGGCGGTGTGGCCACCAGCGGCTTGGAAATGAGCCAGAACAGCATGCGTTACGCCTGGCCCTTTGAAGAAGTCGACCGCCGCCTAAAGGATATTATGACCACCATTTTCCATAATGCATACAATGCCTCCGTTGAGTGTGGCGTACCGGGCGACTTGGTTGTGGGCGCCAATATCGCCGGCTTTAAGAAAGTAGCCGATGTGATGCTGGCCCAAGGCCTCATCTGAGCCTTTCATCGCAACAAATTATTGCTCCCCTCATGCCGCGCGGCAAACGCGCTGCGGCTTGAGGGGAGCACTTTTTGATCTTCGGCGGAGGCCTCATAGCTCTTCTACAGCCAGGATTCCATCAACTTGGTTAATTTCCGTGAGGATATCCTCCACGATAGATTTTCTGGGCAGCCGTAGGGAGAAGATCGCACAGGCATTGTGCGTTTCACTGCGGACAGAGCGAATGATCTCCATATTCAAAACCTTCAGGTCACACTCCTGATACAGCTTTAGAAGCTTATCCAGGGCATCTTTATTCCTGTATTCAATGGATAGGTTGATTTCCGGAGCATACATCATAGTCCGGTACTCCAGCTTTGCAAAGAGCATTTCCGCTAAGAGTACCAGCACTGTGGCGAGGATTCCGCCCTCGTAAAATCCGGCGCCCAGGGCCAACCCCACGATTGCCACTGTCCACAGTCCCGCCGCAGTGGTAAGGCCCTTTACCCGCTGATGCTGTGTGACAATAATGGTTCCGGCGCCGATAAAGCCGATGCCCGCCACCACACTGCCTCCCATACGCGCCATATCCAGATAGTAGTGCATATTCAAAAACAGATGCTGGCTGGTCATTGTGGTCATGGCCGCGCCCAGGCAAATCAGGATATGGGTCCGGAAGCCAGCAGACCTCCGTTTGTATTCCCGCTCCATTCCCACAATGCCTCCACAGATCATCGCCAGCACCAGACGCAGAGTAATGGAGACCACCGTTACATCCCGAAGGCCATCGAAAATTGATAACATACGGCATCCCCTCCCTTATATCTCATCCAATGTAATAACGGTCTCCAGCTCCGCTATGGAAGCCAGGACCTGCTCATGGTGGATTTTCTGATTGAGCCGGATGGAAAACACCGCGCTTGGCCGTTCTATATGCTCCGGTTTGCCATGGTCAATTTCCACCCCATAAATCTGGGCCCCTTGCGCCTTGATGCAGTTAATAATATCGCTGACATCCTCCAGAGAGGAAAACTCTACATAAAAATTCATATTCCGCGCATTCTCCACCGCAATCCGCTCCAGAACCGGCAGGAATCGCATGCACAAAAAAATCAAGATAAATGCGATAACAACACACTCATAAAATCCGGCACCAATCGCCAGTCCCATACAGGCTGAAGCCCAGAGGCCGGCAGCCGTGGTAAGCCCCTGTACCTTTTGCCGCCCTGTGATGAGGATGGTGCCGGCCCCCAGGAAACCTACTCCACCGATGGCCTTGGCACCAAAGCGGCTGACATCTACCTTTCGTCCAACCTCTGCGGCCACGTCCGCCCAACTGGTGGAAACCATCACAAACAGATATTGGCTCAAAATACCCGTCAAGGTGGCTCCGAGGCACACCAGCATATAGGTCCGAAACCCCGCAGCCCGTCCCTTGCGGCCCCGCTCAAAGCCAATCGCGCCTCCCAACAGCATGGCCAGCAGCAGACGCAGCGCCAGAGAGAGGATATTTAATTCCCGCAGGTAGTCCAATGCCTTGATCACAAATCTCACCACCCTTACGATTTTAGACCGTCTCCACGGCCTTGACATGCCACGGCTTCCAGCCGCGATTTCGAAGCGGCCCCGCAGCAATCGGCCTCCGGCAAGAAAATCGGACGACCGGCAAGGGGCGGTATCATCACCGCCCCCTGCTAATGAATTTTTTGACCGCTGCGGTACATGCGACCGCCCCTACTGAAACAGCCACCAATGGCATTCAGATGGCGGCCTCGAAATCAAAATGATAGGGCAGTTTCAGCTGATCCCGGACCGCAATCATCTCCCTTTGGACCGCCTCGCCGATGGGAACGCCCTTGTCTTTGCGCTCACACCACGCCAGCCACTCCTTCTCTCCGGCAGTGTAAATGCGGTCATGACCCGGCGCTTTTTCCGAGGCGCGCAGCGCACGGCAAATGTCCCCCGCAGTCTTTTTACAGGTATCCAGCCCCATAAAGAACTCTGGATTGATCACAAAGAAGAAGTGTCCTAGGTGGTACATCTGAGGATTTCCATTCTGATCCACACCGGTGAGCGCCTTCATGAAAGGTCCTCCAGTCAGGGCGGCGGACAGGATTTCCACCACTGCGGCATAGCCGTACCCCTTGTAACCACACATCTCATCACCCGCACCGCCCAAGGGTGTCAATGCGGCGGTCCCGTCCACCAGTGCCTTTAAAATGGCGCTGGAGTCCGTCATAGAACTGCCATCATGAGAGATCACCATGCCGGCGGGCGTGTCTTTTCCCTCCCGAGCGTAATACTCGATCTTGCCCCGCTGAACAACGGAGGTGGCACAGTCGATACAGAAGGGAAACTCCTCATCTGTCGGAATTGCCCAAGTCAAGGGGTTCGTCCCCATCATATTCTCCACGCCAAAAGTCGGCGCAATGGAAGGCCGGGCATTTGTTCCGGTGACGCCGATCATGCCTGCCTTGGTCGCCATGGTGGTCCAGTATCCTGCTATGCCATAATGGGTGGAGTTCCGGATCGCGCCGCCGGCCATCCCATATTTTTTAGCCTTTTCAATCAGCGCCTCCATCATGCGATAGGACGCCACCATCCCCATGCCGTCGTGGGCGTCATAGACCAACGTCGTCGGGGTGTCCTTCAATACCTCAATCTCTGTGACAGGCTTCAAGGTCCCCTTCACAATCCGGTCAATATAGATCGGCTTGAACCGGTTGCAGCCGTGGCTCTCTATCCCCCGGCGGTCAGACTCCAGCAGCACGTCAGCACAGATTTTTGCATCCTCTTCTGGAACGCCATATCCCTTAAACGCATCAATCAAAAAGCGATTCATCACGTCCCATGCCACATACGGTCTACTCTCCATAAAGCATCGCTCCCCCTTTCGAATCATCCTATGCTCTCCTTCAAGAGAGCTCTATGGTTTCCACGGCATCCTCCCGCCTGCTGTTCAAAAACTCCCGCAGCTGGTCTGCTGACCCGTTTCGAATCCCACTCTTTTCCAGAATATATCCATTGTATGCGTTGATATAAAAATAGAACCTCTCGGCAGTCTCATAAATCACGCCAAACTGCTCATAGGGGTAGCTCGTGGATTTCATCCGGTTGCTGATGACAAGCTGCTCCTCTTCAAAGGAGAAATAGCAGCGGCGGGCATCCTCTGGAATGCTCTTTAGCGCGCGGGCCGCAAAGCAAGCATAAAACCTACAGCCGGTCTGGAGCAGTTGAATGCCAAGATACAGTCCGATCACAGCCAGGAGAATCACAACCGCGTCTCCATTCCCGCCAAGGACATCCAGCCCTTCATATGCCCCAATCAAAATAAGCGCCGCTCCGCCCAGCAAATACAACATGCGGATGATTTGATAGCGGCGGGCACCCATTCGCATCGCGGCAATCCGATAAAAGTCCGTCAGGTTCTCCAGCGTATAGACGGTCTCTCCCGTCATGCGACCCCTCCATTTCTTTTTAAGGACGTCCGGCGCACACCCGGTGCGCCGGACGCTCGTCTTTGTTACGGATGCTTCTTGGGATAGATTCCATAGTAATGCATGACATTGATATCCCGCGGGCAGTCCTCGCCATGGGCTCCATGGTCTTGGTCGTTCATATGGTTGCCATGATCCGAGGCCCAGACCACCATGGTGTCGTGGTCCGCCCAGTTTGCCTTCACGCATTTGGTCAGCCTGTCAAAGGCATCAATATGATGGTGGAAAGCCGCCATAGCCTCTGGGGATTCCGGCTGCGTACGGTGGATCATATCGTCGTACTCCTGGTTATAGACCACAATCAGGTCATACTGATCCTTTTGAATCAGCTCCAGTGCCTTCTCCGTCACAGCGTCGTCGTATTCCTCAATATAATAGTCAATCTCACGGTTCAAATAGACCATGGCCATGCTGGACTTCGCCACCGTCACAAGTGCCACCTTTTTGCCGCTGCGGGGCAGAGAGTCAAACAGGGAGTCCACGGTGATCACCGGTTTGACATAACCTTTGATCCCATGTACGTCAGGCGAAACACCTGTGTACATAGAACCAAAGCACACCGGCGTCCAGGAGGGGGCCACTGTGGCAATCGGCAGAGCCAGCTGTGTTGCGTGCAGCACCGGGGCCAGGTCCTCCGTATACTTCTGATACATCCAAAGTCCAATGCAGTCGGGATTATAAATGAGAACCCGGTCCGCTTTCCCGCCGTTTAAAACTTCGTCCACCATATCGGTGACAAGAGGAATGGCTGGATCTGCCTGCCGCGGCGCTTCTGCTCCCATCGCATAGGCAATGGAAGACGCCATACGGGTCATAGAAATGGAATTATACATAATATCAAATACAACCTCCTTGCCAGGTTTTATGCTCCATACTTGTCAGCCACCATGTGGCAAGCCACAAAGTGGTCTGGTGAAATCTCTGTCAGCTGTGGATTGGGCCGGTGGGCGCAGTCCTCCATACAGGCGTCGCAGCGCTTGAGAAAACGGCACTGATCCGGCAGATTGACCGGCGATGTGACCTCGCCCTTGATGAGCTTGCGCTCCGGCTTCTCCTTACCCACGATGGGCAAGGGGATGGCGGAGAGCAGGGACTGCGTATACGGATGAGCCGGGTTTGCAAAAATCTCATCCGAAGGTGCCTTTTCCACCATCTGTCCCAGGTACATGACAGCGATGTCGTCCGAAAAATATTTCACCACGCTCAAATCATGTGTAATAAAGACATAGGTCAGTCCCATGTCGCGCTGCAGTTGCTTCAGCAGGTTCAGAATCTGTGCCTGAATGGACACATCCAAGGCGGAAACCGGCTCGTCACACACAATCAGCTTGGGATTCACGGCCAGAGCCCGGGCGATGCCAATCCGCTGGCGGCGGCCGCCGTCCAGCTCATGGGGGTAGGAGTTGACAAAGCGTCGGGCAAGGCCCACGATGTCCATCAGCTCCAGCGTCCGTTTTTCGATCTCCTCCTTGCGGCTCAACAGCTTGTGCTCCTTGATGGGCTCGCTGATCAGCTGCATAATGCTCTGCCGGGGGTCCAGAGAGGAAAACGGGTCCTGGAAAATCATCTGCATCTTTGTGCGCAGGGCCCGCATTCTGCTGCGGTTATAACGTGTGATATCCTCCCCATCAAAGATAATCTTGCCGGAGGTGGGCTCCGTCAGCTTCAGCAGTGTGCGGCCAGTCGTGGACTTGCCGCAGCCGCTCTCACCCACAACGCCCAACGTCTTGCCCTCTTCAATCTGAAAGCTGACGCCATCCACGGCGTGGAGCTTGCCCTTGGGGGTATCAAAATATTTGGTCAGATTCTGGACCTCCAGAATGATCTTCTTCTCATCAGCCATTTTGATTCCTCCTCAAGCGGAAACTTGGATCGCGATACGCATCACAGGCCACGTAGTGGCTTCCCTCCACATGGCGCAGCTCCGGAATATTCTCCCGGCAGGCTTCCGTTGCATAGGGGCAGCGCTCGGCAAACGTGCAGCCCTGGGGCAGGTTCATGGGGTCCGGCATCAAGCCTTTAATGGGAACCAGCTCCTCTCCCCGCTGCCTCAAATTGGGCAAAGAGTCAAAGAGTCCCTCCGTGTAAGGGTGACGGGTATGGTTAAATACATCGTCTGCAGAGCCGACCTCCACAATGCGGCCGGCATAGACCACGGCCACATCGTCACAGGTTTCAGCCACAACTCCCAGGTCATGGGTAATGAGCAGCATGGACATGTGATTGTTGACGATCAAATCCTTCATCAGTGAGAGCACCTGCGCCTGAATCGTCACGTCCAGGGCGGTGGTGGGCTCATCTGCAATCAGCAGATTCGGCTGGCAGGCCAGCGCAATTGCAATGATCACCCGCTGCTTCATGCCACCAGAGAACTGATGGGGATAGTCGCCCGCCCGGCTGTCGGAAATTCCTACCGTACGCAGCATTTCCTTAGCCTTTTCCATGGCCTCCTTCGCATCCACGTTCTGGTGGAGCTGAATGCTCTCCGCAATCTGGCTGCCCACGGTCATCACCGGGTTCAGGGCGGTCATGGGGTCCTGGAAGATCATGGCCACATCATTGCCGCGCATGCTCTCCAGCTCTTTCTCACTCATCTGAAGAACATTTTTCCCCTCCACCAGAATCTCGCCGCTTTTGATCACACCAGGCGGATTGGGCACCAGATTTAAAATACTCAGAGCTGTGGTGGTCTTTCCGGCGCCCGTTTCACCCACCAGTCCCAGCGTCCGTTCTCTGCCGATGGAAATGGACAGTCCATTGACCGCCTCCACACAGCCGTCGTCCGTCTCATAATGAACGACCAGGTCTTTAATCTCTAATACATTATCAGCCATCACACACCTCTTACTTCTTCAGCTTGGGGTCCAGCGCGTCCCGCAGGCCGTCTCCCAGCAAATTCAGCGCCAGAACGGTCAGCATGATGGCCAAGCCTGGGAACATGCACATCCAGCCGGAGCTGCGGATATAGCCGCGTCCATCGGACAGCATAGCACCCCACTCCGGCGTGGGAGACGGGACACCAACGCCCAGGAAGCTCAGGGAGGACGCGGAGATGATGGTGGAGCCGATACGCAGCGTGATCTGCACGATGATCGGGCTCAGGCAGTTTGGAATGATGTGCTTGAGAATAATTTTCCAGGTGGGCAGGCCCATGGCGTAGGCGGACTCAATATATTCCTCACCCCGAATGGTCATGACCTGTGCTCGTGTAATCCGCGTAAAGCCCGTGGCGGAGCTGATGCTCAGCGCCAACAGCAGATTCACCGTGCTGGTCCCCAGCAGGGAGACGATGACCACGGCAATCATGATGTTAGGAATGGAATACAGGATATCGTTGGAACGCATCACGATCTGGTCAATGACACCGCCATAAAAACCAGCCAGCGCGCCGAGAATCATGCCGATCACCAGTCCGATGGCAACGCTGCCAATGCTGATGGCCAGGGAGTAGCGCGCTCCGTAAATCACGCGGGCGAAAATATCACGGCCTGTCTGGTCCGTACCAAACCAATGCTCCAAGGACGGACCTTGAAAGATTTCAGTGCTCAGTCCAACAATATCCGTGTCATAGTCGTAAATAAATGTGGATGCAATGGTTGCAGCCACCAGGAGAACCAGGAACACCATTCCAATGATGGCGCCCTTATTTTTCAGCAGGCGGCGCAGAGTTTCCTGGGCCTGAGAGCGCCCCTGAACCTCCTGGGCCGCTTCTTCTATTGTGATGTTTTTTCTCATCGCAATCACCTCTTATTGGAATACTGCGCCTTGATGCGGGGATCACAGAAGGCATAGACAATATCGGTTGCCAGGTTGATCAGCGCCATCATCACACAGCAGAGGATGATAGAGCCGGTAACGGTTGGTGTATCACGCTTGTTGATCGCATCCACGATCAGCCGGCCAATTCCAGGCCAAGCAAACACCGTCTCAGCCAGGACCGAGCCGGTCATCACAAAGCTGAACTGCATGCCGATGGCAGTGACAATGGGAATCATAGCGTTGCGCAGTCCGTGCTGATAAATCACACGATTGCGGGACGCGCCCTTTGCTTTTGCCGTGGTCATATAGTCCTGCCGGATTACATCCAGCATGGCGCTCCGGGTGGTTCGCGTCAAAAGCGCTGCAAGACTCAGCCCCACCGTGGCGGCGGGCATAATTAAGTACTCAATGCCTCCAGTTCCTCCTGACGGCAGCCACCCCAGCTTAAGTGAAAATAAGAGGATAAACATCAGGCCTAGCCAGAAGTTCGGCATGGACACGCCGAAGAGCGCGAAGACCATGCCGGCGGTGTCCTTCCACGAGTTTTGGTGAATCGCCGTATAGACACCCAGCGGAATAGAGATCAGGCAGGCAAAAATCAGTGCCGTACCTCCCAAGAGAAGGGTCTTTGGCAGCCGGCCCATAAAGGTATCAAAAACATCCAGACCGCTCTTCCAGGAGGTGCCCATGTCGCCGGTGATAATTCCGCCGACATACCGGAAATAGCGGGTCAAAAAGGGATCGTTCAGGCCCATGGATTCCCGGAGCGCCTCCTGCTGCTCAACCGTTGCGTTCTCAGGCAGGATCTGCTGCACGGGATCACCTCCGGCCAGATCCATGGCCCAGAAGATCAGCAGGGAGGTCACTAAAAGGGTTGGGATCATCAAAAGCAGACGCTTGATAATGTATCGAATCATATCCAATATCTCCTTCAGAAAAAACGCCGCGGAAACAGGGAGCGGCCGCCGTAAAACAGGAGCGGGACCGAATATCTGATTGTTCGGTCCCGCTCACAGTGCTTATTCAGCGCTCTCCAACGCAACGTAGGCGTGAGACCAGACGTGGTTGCCGCCGCCAAAGAGGTACGTGCCCTGGAGATTCTTATTATAGGCAATCACCAGATCAGGCACATACAGCGGAACCTGAGGAACGATCTCTGCCATGTACTGCTGCAGCTCCTGGCTTTCCTGCATACGGACGTCGGCATCCTTCTCCACCAGGATCTTATCCGTCATCTCATCCACATAGGAATCGGCCAGGTGATGATAGTTGGTGGGATATCCCGTGTAGTAGAGCTCGCGGTAGGTCTCGTCCAGACGGGTGATCACGTTCCAGCGCCACAGGAACATATCCTGGTTGCCGGCCTGGCACTCTGTCTTCAATGTGGCCTGATCGAAGGACTGGATATTCACAGTAATGCCGATTTGCTGCAGGTTGGCCTGAATAATGGGGGCAATGGTCTTGTACGGATCATCGGTGGCTGCGTACAGATTCACCGTCAGGCCGCCATCAGGATAACCGGCCTCGGCCATCAGCTCCTTGGCCCGATCCAGATCATAGGTGTAGCCCTCAATTTCATCGTCATCCAGGAAGCTCCACACACCGCGGTTCAAAATGGAGGTCTGGGGCTTGCCGCGACCGCCCAGGACCACCTCAATGATATAATCCTTATCAATGGCGCAGGAAACAGCCTGCCGCAGCTTTTCATTATTAAAAGGTTCCTTCTCACAGTTGAAACCCAGATAGAACAGGCGGGTTCCGGGCTGGGTGTGAACCGTGATATTCTCGTCCTCTTCCAGATACTCCAGCTCTGTGGCGGGAGGATCAATGCAGACATCAATCTCACCGTTCTGCAGGGCAATCACGCGCTGAGATGCCTCCAGCAGGGGCTTGAAGATGATTTCATCAGCCATACCGGGGTCATCTCCCCAGTAATTTTCATTGCGGACGAACTTGGCATATTCGCCCTCTTTCCACTCGGAGAAGACATACTGGCCGGAGCCCACCAGCCAGGGCTCCTCGTTGCTCTCATCCTCCCAGGCGGCCTTGGACTGGATGGACATGGGCACGCCCATGAGGGTGTCGAGCAGCTCATTGCTGTACTGGGTAGTCGTGAATTGAACGGTATAAGTATCCAGGGCCTCCACAGACTCCACCAAGCCCAGCGTGCCGGAAACGGCGCTTAGAGTCGGGTCATCGCTCATAGCCATTTCATAGGTAAACACAACATCATCAGCGGTGAGAGGCTCGCCGGTGCTGAAGGTCGCATTCTCCACCAGATGGAAGACCAGATGGTTATCGTCGGTCCACTCCCAGCTGGTAGCCAGCTGAGGATTTTTCTCATTGGTCTCATTATCCAGAGAAACCAGCCGCTGATGCGTCATCACCAAGCAGTTGTTGTTAGCCTGGTCGTTTTGCAGCATGGGATTGAGCTGATTGATGTCGGCGGCGGTGCCAACAATCAAATCCTTCTTCACGCCGGGAACGCTCCCTTCTTCTCCAGCGCTGCTAGTTCCCGTACTCCCGGAGTCCCCGGAGCTCCCGGAATCGCCTCCACAGGCGGCAAGGGAAAGTGTCAGTGCCAGCGAAAGCAGAAACGCAAGAATTTTTTTGTTTCTTTTCATAACATCTTCTCCTTTTAAAAATTATATAAAACACAAGAGCCTCTCTTGTGCTTTATTTCCAACGATCATCCATATGGGAACACACAATAGGTGACACCCACCAGTCCCCTGCAAGGGCAAAAGCAAAAAAAGAAATCGCCTGTTTTCACTCGAGTCTGTATCAAATAAACAACATCCAACGGAATATGTCAAAGACTATTTTCTGTTACACCTGTTTTTTTAAAGAAAAAAGAAAATTTATAAAATCATGAAAAAGAAGAGGGACAGGCAGCCTCTGTTTTGTGCAAAACAGAGGCTGTTCGACATTTTAAATACCGCATATACAACAAAACCACCAAAGTGTCTTCCATCTTGTCCCCCTATCGAGGCTTGACAGCGGTTTCATTGCCCGCATCCGTCCCTTTCTCCTCCAAGGCCGGGGGATTGGCGTGCCCCAGCAGCTCCATGCCAAGGGATGCGGCTACAATGATAGCACCGCCCAGCAGCTGCAGCGCTGTCAGATTCTCCTGGAACAGCAGGAACCCGACAATGGTGCTGACCACGACCTCCAGCGCTGATAGGATGCAAGACGTTGTCGGCTTAACATAGCAGGCGGATTTAACAAAGCACGTGTTGGCCACCAACGTGCATGGGATACCAAGACACAACACATTGAAAATCACGCTCAGGCCGCCCGGAGCCACAAAGCTATGAAGGATTTTTCCATGATCCACAAACAGCGCCATGAATGCAGACGCACCTAAAAAGCCATAGGTCAGCATGGTATCCCGCTCATACCGCCCCGAAAAATAGCGCGGAACTGACACCTGCGCCGCAATGCCAACACCGTTTAAAATGGCAGCCAGCATTCCAAGCATGTCAAACCGCATCTCTTGAACGCCCAGCAGATTGGTAATCAGCACAGCCCCCAGCAGGCAAAATGCAATGGAAATGACCTGTTTGCGCTGCACCCGCTCCCGAAAGACCACCAGCCCAATGAGGCATACCCAAACCGGACTCATGAAGGACAGTACCGCCGACATCGCCACGGGAATCCGCTCAATGGAAAAGGCATAGCCTAAAAAACCCGCAGTATATGTCAGGACTCCGAATATGATCGAAGTGAGAACACCTTGCTTTCCAACCCGCAGCACCTGCGGATTTTTGATCCCGTGGAGAATCAGCAGTCCAACTCCAGTGAGCAGACAACGCAGATACGCAATTTCCAAGCTGGTATACTCCGCCGCATTCAGCGCACGAGTAAAAATTCCAAGAAGCCCCCACAGGCTGGCGGAACCTGCGGCCATGATAATTCCCTTCAAACGGTTTGACATGTTGATCCTTTCCCCTCCCAGGCATTCTCCCCGGCACTGCCGCCGGTATTTCCTGAATATACCGCGCGGCGTGGCGCTGTCTTATTTTAGTTGATTTTATCCTCCCTGGCAAGGAGAAATTTTACTTTTCCGGGCAGGTTGGCGCATCGCGGTATGTACCTGCGTCCGGCTTTGAACGGAGGCCACCGTCAGTCAGGCGGCTTCACTGCTCCGGTGCTTCGGATGAGACTGGTGCAAACCGCCAGCTTTTTCATTTCAGCAATCTCCAAAAGGGGAATTCGCGTTTCATGAATCCATTGTACCGCGAATGGTAAACCTCTCATCGTTCGACAAACTTCCTGTTTCTTCTCTTTTTTATTCCAGAAATCTCTTTTGTTTATTTTGACCAAATCTTTTTTCCAATCCTCGCCTTGCCCTTCTTAACAAATTGGACATAAATAAAAAAATTTGCTATTTACAGAATACTTTTCGTTTTTTTGACCATGAAAAAACACAGAAAAATAGTTTGTCCATCAAAATTTTATTGTCAAAACAAAAACTTGACTAATTTCCACCCAGGTGTTATAAGTGTTTCAGTGGTTTTGCATAAGTCTGATATCTTGGGAGTTTTGTCTATCAAGCAAAGCCGTATTTGACTTAAGGAGGGGTTCTCATGTCTCATCAACCGCAACAACAGGGCGCATTTAAAAAGGACATGCGCAAAATCGACATCTGGGCACTGGCATTGGGCGCCATCATTGGATGGGGTACTTTTGTCATGCCAGGTACCAACTTCCTGCCAAAGGCGGGACCAAGCGCCATCATCGGCCTCCTTCTCGGCGGCTGCGTCATGGCCATCATCTCCCTGAGCTATGGCTATTGCATCAAAAAGTATCCCCTCTCCGGCGGCGAGTTTGTCTACGCGGACGCGTCTTTCGGCAAGAAGCACGCCTTCGCCTGCGGCTGGATGATCGTTCTGGGCTACTGGTCCCTGATTCCCCTGAACAGCACTGCCATCGGCATGATCACCCGGTACATCTTCCCCGGCGTGTTCCAGTTTGGTCATATGTACACCATCGCCGGCTGGGATGTGTATCTGGGCGAGGTGCTCCTCTCCTCCGCCTTCATCATCGTCTTGGGCTACATGAACGTCAAGGGCGTCAAGTCCGCCGGCTGGTTCCAGACCACCGTGGCCGTGCTGCTGGTGGGCTCCGTGCTCTTCTGCGTGATCGGCGTTCTGTTGGCAAAGCCTGACTTCTCCAACATGCAGCCCTTCTTCGCCGAGATTTCCAACGGCGAGGTGGTCAGCAAGGGCGGCCTGGCCTGCATCATCGCCGTGGCCTGCTACGCCCCCTACTGCTTCGTCGGCTTCGACTGCATCCCTCAAGCCGCTGAGGAGTACAGCTTCTCCCACAAGGCCGCCAAGGCCCTGATGGTGGGCGCGATCCTGGTGGGCGCTCTGATCTATGCCTCCATGGTCTTCGTCACCGCCGTTGTGGAGCCCTGGGGCCCCATGATGCTGGGCAATCCCGACTGGGCCACCGGCCAGGCGGTGCAGAACACCATTGGCTATGTGGGCCTGCTGTTCCTGGGACTGGCCATGCTGTGCGCCGTGCTCTCCGGCATGAACGCCTTCTATCTGGCCGCCAGCCGTCTGCTGTACTCCATGTCCTACGCCGACGCGCTGCCCAGCACCTTCGGCGAGCTGCATCCCAAGTACGGCACTCCTGACAAGGCCACCTACTTCCTGCTGGCTATCTCCCTGGTATGTCCGTGGTTTGGCCGTCAGGTCCTGACCTGGGTTGTGGATATGACCTGCGTGGGCGCCGCCGTGGGCTTTACCTACACCTGCGCCACCGCTACCATCATGTCCAAGAAGGACGGTCTGAAGGGCCAGACCATCATCAGTGCCATCGGCACGGTATTGGCCGCTTTCTTCATCATCCTGTCCTTCATCCCCGGATCTCCCGGCTTCCTGAGCGTCCCATCCTTCATCATCCTGGGCGTGTGGATCGTCCTAGGCATCATCTTCTGGGTGAAGATTAAGGACCGCTTCCTCCATGGCCGCTGGGAGGGCGTAGACGTGGAGCACATCCTCATGTCCAAGATGACCGAGGCCGGCACCATCGACAGCTACAACAAAAATCAATAATTGCAAAAGAGCGCCTGTGGGATACTCCACAGGCGCTCTTTTGCAATCAGGCGCGGTCCGGGTACTTCGTGCACAGGGCATCCAATTCATCCGTCAGTTTCCGTATCTCCGATTGTGTCATCACACACTCCACCTCAGCGGTATCGTCACCGTCCATGGTATTCGGCAGGACAAAGGAAACCGAGATTCGGAAATGCTCTTTCTCCGCCCAGGCATCCAACTGAAAGTAGGACTCCACAAAGTCGCTGTGGTAGCTCTCCTTCAGCCCTGCCCGAAGGACCTTCAGTCCTGCCGCCAGCTCCCGCAGCTCATAAGTCAGAAGGCAGCTGTTGGAGTCCTTGCGGAGAACCCCCTCCTCGTCGGTCCAGGCGCACCGCATCACCAGCCAGTTCCGGTCATCACTGCCAGGCGCTCCACCATCCGGCGGAAACTCATAGCCCGCAATCTCCAGCTGTATTTTGGTCTCTTGATTTTGAAATAGCATCGTTTCCTCCGATTAGTCGTTGTGGTGGATCGCATAAAATGCGTCGTACTCTGCCAGCTGCCTTTCCAGCAGCGCCGGGGTGTCCAGGCCATAGGGACAGCGGGATTTGCAAATGTCGCAGTGCACGCACTCCTCAATCTTGTGCATCTTGGCATACCATGTATCACTCATGTAGGGCCGGTAGGGAGACCGCCCCAGCAGCTGGCTCATCCGTGCGGCCTGGGGAATATCAATTCCTGCTGTGCAGGGCAGGCAGTAGCCACAGGAGCGGCAGAAATTCCCCGCCAGCTCCCTCCGGTCCTTATCAATGATCTCCTGCAGCTCCGGAGTCATGCGGGGATTCCGCTTCGCCAGATCCACCCACTGCTCCAGTTCCCAGGCGTACTGGATGCCCCAGATCGGCACCACGTGGTCAAATTCCTGCATGAAGGCGTAGCAAGCCGTGGCATTGTTCAAAAGCCCCCCAGAGAGTCCCTTCATGGCGATAAAGCCCATATCGTGTTCCCTGCACAGGCGCACCAGCTCCAAATCCTGATCCGAGGCCAGATAACAAAAAGGGAACTGTAGCGTCTCAAATTTTCCGGATGCAATCGCCTCCCGCGCCACAGCCAGCCGATGGTTCGTGATGCCGATATGCCGGATATAGCCCTTTTCCCTCATCTCCAGCGCCGCGGCAAAGGCGCCATTCGGGTCGTCGATGTCCGGCAGAACCGCTGGATTGTGAAACTGGAAGAGGTCAATGTAATCCGTCCGCAGTCGCCGCAGGCTCAGTTCCATGTGTTCCAGAGCCGTCTTCTTGTCCGTGGCTCCGCTCTTAGTGGAGATCACCACATGCTGCCGCACATCCTGCAGGGCCGCTCCCAGCTTTTCCTCACTGTCCGTATACATATTAGCGGTATCAAAATAGTTGATGCCCGCCTCATACGCCTGTCGAACCAGCCTGACCGCGTCAGTTTTGGAAATGCGCTGAATCGGCAGTGCACCAAAGGATGTTTTTGTCACATACAGCTCCGTGCGCCCCAGTCTGACTTTCTCCATACGTCCTCCTCTCCCCTGTCTTCCCTAGGGAATTCGATTTCACATGGATTATATCACACTTTAAACCGTTTGCAAATCCAAAGCTACATGTTATAATAAAGGTGAATTCTCGTTTGGAGGAGATGTCTATGAAGCCCTTTCGACAGGAGGCACTTTTACTGCTGCTTCTGTGGACGCTCTCTGGCTGCGGTGCGGATGGCTCTGCTCAGAAGCAGGTGGAATCCTCCGCTCCCGATGCACTTGTTTCCTCTAGTGAGAAAGAGGATCATATCCTCTCCACCTTATCGGCCACCGTGGACGAAGGCCGGACTCTGACGTTGCAGGCCATCGGCAAGCAGCGAACGGACCTGGACGAATGGGGTGTCCGGGAGGTCCGGGTCTACGATGGAGAGTCCCTGCTCCAGACCCTTTCCGTTCAGGATGCCATTGAAGCAGGCGGCATAGACGGCATTGAGGCCGGCTACACTTCCTGCTGGTCCGTGGAGGAGGCCATGACTATCCACGATATGAATTTTGACGGATATGACGATCTGGATCTGTTCGGCTGGTCTCCTAACAATACGATTCCTCACTACTACTGGCTGTGGGATCAAGAGACGCAGCGCTATCAATTCGCCTTCATTCTTCAGGGAGCCGAGGCAGACCCGGAGTCCCAGGAAATCCGCGCCACAGCCAAGAGTTTTGGAGGCGATGGTCCGGAGGGCGGCTTTTACCAAACGAATATATACCGCTATGTCGATTTTGGCGAGCTGGCGCTGGTGCGGCGGGAAGTGACGCAGATCCGCGGTGGCAAGTCCCTGCTTGAGGTCTATCAGGTCACTGACGGCCAGTTCCATCTTGTAGAGACAAGGGAGGCACCTGATGGCACGGCATGAGCTACATTTAAAATTGACCCTGCGCCTTTACAGCGATGATGACCAGCGCTGCTTTGGCCCAGGCATCGCCACACTTCTGGAGCGGGTGGTGGTTCACCGCTCTTTGCGGGCGGCGGCGGCCTCTATGGGCATGGCCTACTCCAAGGCCTGGCGCATTATCCGCACAGCAGAGGGGGTCTTTGGCTGCAAGCTGCTTTTATCCACCGTTGGTGGAAGCCATGGAGGAGGCGCCAAGCTGACGCCGGAGGCCCAGCAGCTGCTGGCTGCCTACCAATCTTACGTCTCCGAGGTCCACGCCTTTGCCCAGGAGCGGTTCCAGGTCCATTTCGACGGACTTCCGGATGTTTCTCCGCCTCTTTAGAGCGGCAATCTTTCACACCAACGCACCAAAATCCCCTCCTCCATGGAAAATGGAGGAGGGGATTCCTGATTGCTATTACACCTGCTCTGTAGGGTCAATCTCCGTGGGGCTTGGAATTGGATGCTCCTTGTGCTCCACCATAGCGCGGATCAGCTCCACAGTGCCACTTAGCCCCAGGTAGCTGGAATCCAGGCAGAAATCATAGCTGTCCACTGCCCCCCACTTTTTGGAGGAGTAATACTCATAGTAAGAGGCTCTCCGCTTGTCGGTTTTTATGATGGTCTTACGGGCCTCCTCCGGTGTCAGCTTCTGCCGCCTGGCCACCCGCTGGATGCGGGCCTCCATGGGTGCGTGAATAAACAGGCTCAGGTGGTTGGGATTCTCCGCCAGGGCATAGTCCGCACAGCGGCCGATGATCACACAAGGCCCCTGCTCTGCGATGTGCCGGATGGTATCAAAGGTAGCAAGATATACCTGCTGCTCCAGAGAATCTCCAGCACCGGCACCCGGCAGAGAAAACATATAGGAATCCATGGCGATGGAGTAGAGCAGGCTCTTGGGCCGCTCGTCAAAATTTTCGAAGATTTTTTCGCACAGACCGCTTTTCTTGGCGGCCTCCTGCAAAAGCTCCTTATCGTAAAACGGAATGCCCAGCTCCTTGGCCACGCGGATGCCCACTTCCTTGCCGCCGCTGCCAAACTGCCGGCCAATGGTGATAATGGTTTTCATAAGGATTCCTCCTCTCTTGGTATCTTTATCATACCACGAAAAAGGGGGATGCGTCAAATAAAAAGTACTGAACAGGGCGGCTCCCCGCTCACTCGCCCAATAGCCTTTTATGGTAATAGGAGTCCGCCTGGTACAGCGCCGCCGCCGGATTGTGCCCCAGCACCCGGTCCTTCGTTACCAGGGTGGTAGTCAGAGCCTCCGCGTACTTATAAAATAAGGAGTCGTGCCCCACGCAAAGACCGATTACCACATTTAAATCCGTCTTGGCCCGGTTCAGGAGTTTGGCCTGCAAAATGGGGTTGCACATATTCTTCCCCACCTTCTCACAGGCCTCCGGAATTCCCACCGCAGTCTTGGGCTGCGCGCCCACCTTGCAGGCCACGCCGTAGACCTCAAACCCTGCCCTACGGAAAATTCGCGCCGCGGTTCGCGCCTCTGTCAAAAGCCCAATGCAGGTGGCAATGCCAATCCGTTTGGCGCCAAGCCGCCGGGCAAACTCCATGATCTCCTCCACCCTGGTCATCTCGCAGTAGTACTCCGCCTCCACCTCGGCGGCCGCTTTGGTGGCCTGGGCGTTCCAGTCGTCCTCTGTGTAGAGGAGCATCGCCTCTTCCAACACCTCCTGGTCCAACCCCGTGGTCAGGCAGAAAGGTGGGTTTGCCCCGTCCATTCGCTCACAGCTCTTGCTTCCGCAGTCGATGCAGCTTCTCACCTGGTTCTCTTTCATACCGTTCCCCTCATCGTTCTCTTTGTTCCGCAGGCTCTTTGCCAAGCCGCCGGTACATGGTCTTTTTCACTGCCCGGAGAATGTTCTCATACCCGGTGCAGCGGCACAGGTGACCAGAGAGGAGCTTTCTCAGCTCGTCGTCGGTGTACTCTCGCCCGCTCTCCAGAATCTCCACCGCCGTCAGGATCACACCGGGGGTGCAGAAGCCGCACTGGATAGCGGCCTCCTCCACAAACGCCTGCTGGATGTCGCTCAGCTCGCCGTTGGGCCCTAGCAGGCTCTCCAGCGTGCGGACGTGCTTTCCCTCCGCCCACACCGCGAGATAAATGCAGGAGTTGAATGCCTCCCCGTCGATGAGGACCGTGCAGGCGCCGCATTCCCCCACCTCACAGCCCTTTTTCACGCTGGTCATCCGGAAGTCGTTCCGGAGCAGGTCTGTTAGGGAGGCCCGGACATCCACCGTCCGCTCCACGTCCCGACCGTTCAGATTGAAATGTATGGTCTCATACTGCCTGTTCTCCATCACAGTGCACCTCCCGCCAGACGCACGGCCTCCACAAACGCCCGCTTGGCGCTCTCCACCGCGATGTGCATCCGGAAATCCTTGGCCGCCCGCCAGGAGTCCCGGGGGTGGATATCCTCCCGCACGGCCTGAGCGAACGCCTCCGCTAGATCCATACCCACAGACCCGCCTGCGGCTACTGCCTCCGCGCTCTCCGCCCGCATAGGCACCGGCCCCGCCACGCCAAAGGCCACCCGCGCCCGCTCCACCGTCCGCTTGTCGGCGGAAAGGCGCACATTCACAGAGGTGCCCAGAGTGGCGATGTCCATGGCGTTCCGCATGGCATATTTGATATAATGTCCGAATGTATCCGTATAGTCGTCTTTTTGAATTAAAATTGCGGTCTGCAGCTCTCCTGCCCGGATGTCCACCTGTCCCGCCCGAATGTAGAACTCTCGGATGGGCGCCAGTCTCCGCCCCTCCGGTCCAGTCATCTCTACCACGGCGTTATAGGCCAGCAGCGTAGAGGCCGAGTCCGCCGACGTGACGCCGTTGCAGGTGTTGCCGCCGATGGTGCCGATATTGCGGATTTGCGGGCCGCCCACCTGGTCCACAGCATCCCCCAGGACGTTGACGTATTTCTGGATCAGCGGGTCCTGGGTGATGTGGGAGAAGCTGGTGAGGGAGCCGATGCGCAACGTCCCATCCGCCTCCAGGGAAACGCCCCGGAGCTCATCCAGACCGTAGATGGAGATGAGCTCCGCACCAGCCCGCTTTCCCTCCCGCATCTGCACCAGCACGTCGGACCCGCCGGCAATGATCTGGGCCTCCGGATGAGCGAGGCGCAGCGCCACGGCGTCGGCCACGCTCGTTGCCTGATACAGGGCTTTCATGTCATACATGGCTTTCCTCCTCCAACAGTCCGCTCTCCTTGAATTTCTGATAGAGCACGTGGGGTGTGATGGGGCAGCGGTCAAAGGCCACACCGGTGGCGTTGAAAATCGCGTTGCGGATGGCCGGCGCGCCGGAGCAGGCCGGCGGCTCTCCCAGGGCCTTGGTGCCAAAGGGCGAGGTGGGCTCCGGGTTCTCTACAAACGCCGCCTGCAGCGTTGGGTGATCCATGCAGGTGGAGAGCTTGTAGTCCAGCAGGTTGCCGTTCAGGGGCCTGCCGGTCTTTTCGTCAAATTTCAGTTCCTCGCTCAGGCCATAGCCGATGGCCATGGACATGCCGCCGTGAACCTGGGCCTCCGCCAGCGCGGGGTTGATGAGGCGGCCGCAGTCGTGGACGTTGACCATCTGCACCAGCTTTACCTTGCACATGGGAATGTCCACCTCCACCTCGGCAAAGGTGCACCCAAAGGAGTATGCGTTGGACTTGATCTGGGCCGTGGTCTCGGCGGTGATGTGCTGGCTTCTCTCCAGGGAGTAAAGGCTCTCCGTTGCCAGGTCTCCCAGGGATTTGAGCTCCCGGCCGTCGGACTTGCGGACGATCCGCCCGTCCACCAGATCCAGGTTGCTCACCGGCATCCGGGTTTGCTCATGGGCCACCTGCAAAATCCGCTCCCGCAGGGCCTGGGCTGTCTGCATAATGGAAAAGCCGCCGATATAGGTCTGTCGGGAGGCGTAGGCCCCTGTTCCAAAGGGCGTCACATCCGTGTCCTGGGTGGAGACCACGTGGACGCTCTCCACCGGAACTCCCACCGCCTCCGCCACCATCTGGGTATAGGCGGTATCACAGCCCTGGCCAATCTCCGTCTCGCCGGTCTGGAACTGCAGCGATCCGTCCTGATTCAGCACCATCCGGCAGGAGGAGGACTCCAGCGAGATGGGCCACACAGCGGTATTGTACCAGAACACCGCCATCCCCACGCCCCGGCGGACGGGGCCGGTCTGGTTTTGGTAGAGCTGGTATTTGCGCTGATAGTCGATGGCCGCCATCCCCCGGTCCATACACTGGTTGAAGGTGTCGAAATAGTTCTCGTTCTTGGAAAAGCCGTCCTGATACCCCACGGGCATCAGGTTTTTGCGGCGGAACTCCAGCGGCGTCATACCGATGGCCGCGCAGATATCGTCAATGTGGCACTCCCCGGCGAACATGGCCTGGGGAATGCCGTAGCCCCGCATGGCGCCGGCGGCGGGCAGGTTTGTGAACACGGACCAGCAGTCGCACTCCAGGTTGTCGCAGGGATAGAGCTGAGGAAAGGCCCCCATACCCTTCGCCACCACGCCGTGGCCGTGGGAGGCGTATGCCCCCTGGTTGGAAAACGCCTCGAACTTCCGGGCCGCCAGAGTGCCGTCCGGCCGGACCCAGGAGATGATATGGGTGCGGATGGCGTGGCGGACCCGGTTGGAGATGAAGGTCTCCTCCCGACTGCACTCCAGCTTCACGAGACGCCCGCCCACCTGAGTGCAGCACCAGGCGCAAAGCGGTTCGTACAGCGCGTCCTGCTTGTTTCCAAATCCTCCGCCGATGTAAGGCTTGATCACCCGGACCCTGCCCCAGGGAATTCCCAGGGCCTGCCCCACCACCCGGCGGACAATATGGGGAATCTGGGTGGAGGTCACCACTACGACCCGCCCCGCCTCCTCATAGGCAAAGCAGCCGTGATTTTCAATGTGGCAGTGCTGGACCGTGGGGGTGTCGTACCAGCCCTCCACCTTCACAAGGTCCGGCTCCTGAATGGCTGTCTGGTAATCTCCCCGGCGGATATCCGTGTGCTTAAGGATGTTGCCTGGAAATTCCTCGTGGATTTGGGGTGCCTCGCCCTCCATAGCCTTTTGTGGGTCCAGGACGAAGGGCAGCTCCTCGTACTCCACCTCCAGCGCCCGGACGCCCTGGGCCGCAGCCACCTCGTCCTCCGCGATCACCACGGCCACCTCATCCCCATAATAGCGGACATGGCGGTTTAAGAGCAGCCGGTCCGCCACGTCCTGATGGGCGGGGTCCGTAGACCAGGGATGACCCGCCGTGGGAAAGGGGAACTCTGGCACGTCGAAGCAGGTCAGCACTCGCACCACCCCGGGAATCCGCTCCGCTGCGGCGGTGTCAATCCGTTTGACAAAGCCGTGGGCGATAGTGGAATGACAGATCTTGACGATCAGCGCCTCCCGGCCGCAGAGGTCGTCGGTATATTTGGCGCGGCCTGTGGCCTTGTCATAGGCATCCACCCGTTTCAGGCTTTTGCCGACGCTTTTGCTCATAGGGCACTCCTCCTTGAAGCTGAATTCTTGACTTGCCGTGGAAAAAGCGGATATACTACTGACAAATACACGATTGAGGGGCAAAACATGGAAGAGATCAAAGCACCCAGGCTTGGATGCGTGGTGATGGCGGCGGGAAATGCCAGCCGATTCGGGGACAACAAGCTTTCAGCACAGCTCCGGGGCAGGAGCCTGATCCTGCGCGCCCTGGAAGCAGTCCCCACGGAGCATCTGGATGCCGTTACCGTGGTCACACAGTATCCAGAGGTGATGCGCCTTGCAAAAGAGTTTCATTTCGCTGCAGTGTGCAACGACCACCCGGAGTATGGAATCAGCCACACCATTGCCCTAGGGCTCACCGGTCTGCGGGACTGCGACGGAGTGGTGTTCCTGGTCTCCGACCAACCGCTGCTGCGGCGGGAGAGTGTGGCAGCCCTCATCTGCCTGTGGAAGTCTCAGCCGGAGAAGCTGGCAGCCCTGGCTCACGGCGGCGTCCGCGGAAACCCCTGTGTCTTCCCCGCACGGCTGTTCCCGGAGCTTCTGGAGCTGCGGGAGGACCATGGCGGCAACGCGGTCATCCGCCGCCACGAGGAAGATCTGCTTCTTCTGGACGTGCCGGCCCGGGAGCTTCAGGACGTGGACACCCGGCAGGACATGGAGGCCATGCTGGATGAATCCTGAGCGCTATGAGTTTGATGCCGTTATTCAAAAGGTCCCGGACATCGACGGAGCCTATGTAGAAATTCCCTTGGATGTGCGGGCGGTGTTCGGCAAGGGCCGAGTGAAGGTTTCTGCCAGCTTTGACGGCGTCCCCTATGATGGGAATCTGGTGCGGATGGGCACACCCGGCCACATCCTGGGCCTGCGGAAGGACATCCGGGCCAAACTCGGCAAACATCCGGGAGACACCGTGCATGTGACCATCCAGGAGCGGACATAGCGGCGGGGGACTGCCCCGCCGTTTTATTTGCGGGTATAGGGAGTGTTCTCCAAAGGCAAGCTGGTGCGGAACCGCCCGTCATAACGGAAGTAGGCGTCTGCAATGGCAGGGGCTGTGGGGATGGCGGTGATCTCCCCAATACCGATGGCGCCGCAGGCCACGTTCAGCCCGGGCTTCTCCACAATGATGGGCGTGATTTTCGGAATCTGGTGGGCACGGAGCAATCCCAGTGTGCCGAATTTGGCGGTGGGCTTACAGTCCGCCAAGGGGTAGCGCTCCGTCAGGGCAAAGCCCATGCTCATGACTACGCCGCCCTCAATCTGCCCCTCCACGGAGAGGGGGTTCACCGCCTTTCCCACGTCGTGGGCGGCCACGATCTCCTGAATCCGCCCGTCCTCGTCCAGAATGCAGACCTGGGTGGCATAGCCATAGGCGATGTGGCTGACGGGGTTCGGCACGTCGGCCCCCAAGGGATCTGTTTTGCCCAAGTATTCCCCATAGAACTCCCGGCCGTTCAGCCCCTCCAGGTCGGTCTCCGCCAGCGCCGAGCGCAGGTCCTGGCAGGCCCGACGGCAGGCCTCGCCGGTGAAGAGGGTCTGTCGGGAACCGGAGGTAGTACCGGAGTCCGGGGCAAAGTAAGTATTGGAGCGCTCGTAGACGATCTGTTTCGGGGACAGACCGGTCTGCTCGCAGACCATCTGCGTGAGCACCGTGCCCAGCCCCTGTCCGATGCAGGAGGCGCCGGCGAAGATGTGGAGCTTTCCCTCTTCCACCGTCAGCCGGACCCGGCCGGTGTCCGGGATGCCCACGCCCACGCCGGCGTTCTTCATGGCGCAGGCGATGCCGGCGTACCGGGCCGTTTCATAGTAGGGGCGCACCGCCTCCAGCGTCTCTGCAAGGCCGGTGGACGCGTCCACAATCTGGCCATTGGGCAGCTCCTGGCCGGGGCGGATGGCATTGCGCCACCGGATCTCCCAGGGGGAAATGCCCACCAGGTCCGCCATCTGATTCAAAAGGCTTTCTATGCAAAAACAGGTCTGGGTCACACCAAAGCCCCGGAAGGCCCCGGCCGGGGGATTATTGGTATAGTAGGCCCAGCCGTCAATCTCAAAATTCTGGTAGTTGTAAGGCCCCGCGGCGTGGGTGCAGGCCCGCTCCAGCACCGGGCCGCCCAGAGAGGCGTAGGCCCCGGTATCTGCGATAACCTCGGCAGCCACGCCTTGAATCCTGCCGTTTTCATCGCATCCCAGGGAGAACACCATCTCCATAGGGTGGCGCTTGGGGTGGATTAAGATGCTCTCCGCCCGAGTGAGCTTCACCTTGACCGGACGCTTGGTGAGATAGGCAATCAGGGCAGCGTGGTGCTGAACCGTCACGTCCTCCTTGCCGCCAAAGCCCCCGCCCACCAGGCAGTTGCGAACCTTGACCTGTTCGGCACTCAGACCCAGCATTCCCATGGTCTCGTGCTGGGTGTCATAGGCGCCCTGGTCCGTGGAGAGAATGCACACGCCCTCCCCATCTGGGTACGCCACAGCGCACTCCGGCTCCAAAAAGGCATGCTCCGTCCAAGGGGTGGTAAAGCGCTGGGTCAGCACGTGCTTGGACTTGGCGATCGCCTCCGCCGGATTGCCCCGCTGGATATGCTTATGAGCCAGGAGGTTTCCGTCCCGGTGGACCAGCGGTGCGTCCGGCAGCATGGCCTCCCGGGGGCTGCGGACCATGGGCAGCTCCTCGTAGTCCACCCGCACCAGCGACTTCGCCCGGTCCAGGATTTCCGGCGTCTCAGCAGCCACGAGGCAAATGGCGTCCCCCAGATAGTGGGTGATGTCCCCCACGGCGATCATGGTATCCCAGTCCTTTTTCAGGTGGCCCACCTTATTCTGGCCGGGAATATCGTCGGCGGTGAGGACGCAGACCACCCCTGGCAGGGCTTCCGCCTCCTCCTTGTGAATCGCCAGTACCTTGGCTCTGGGATATCGGGACCGGACGGCGCTGCCGTAGATCATGCCGTCCAGATAAATATCATCGGGGTAAAGGCCCGTACCGGTGACTTTCTCTTTGACATCAATCCGGGGCACCCGCGCCCCCAAGGACCAGTCCTTGGGCGCTTCCGGAACCCTGCCAGCACGCAGCAGCTCCGCCGAGAGCAAAATCGCATCAATGATCTTCACATACCCCGTGCAGCGGCAAATGTTGTTGCGGATGGCATAGGCCGCCTCCTCCCGGGTGGGCGTGGGGTTTTCGTCCAGCAGCCCTTTGGCACACAGCACCATACCGGGAATGCAGAACCCACACTGCACTGCCCCTGCCATGCCGAAGGCGTATGTATAGACCTCTCTTTCAAAGTCCGTCAGGCCCTCCACGGTGACAATGCGCTTGCCCTCCAGCTTGTCGGTCTGCAGGACGCAGGCCTTGGCACTTTTGCCGTCCACCAGCACTGTGCAGGTGCCGCAGGCGCCCTCGCTGCACCCGTCCTTGACACTGGTCAGGCGCAGCGTATCCCGGAGGAAGCGCAGCAGCCGCTGGTTTTCCTCCACGTTCACGCTCTGGCCGTTGACGGTGAATGTCGCCATGCGTTCTCCCCCCTCTTTGCCAACAGTCCCTTAAAAGGTCAACCTTTTTATTGATTATACAAGAAATCACGCCTCGCCGCAACCGCTTATTGTTGATTTCGTTGTTTTATCTCTCGGATAACGGAGCCAACTGCCACCCCACTGCCAGCGCCCCCCGCCGGACACGGATGGTGGCCTCCGGTTCCAGGATGTGGTTACTGACCCCCAGGGGGAACTCCGCCGTCAGCACCGCGTTTTCCAAGGGGTACTGGAAGCCGGTCTCGTCAATTCCCTCCGCCCGGTCTCCTAGACTGAATGCGGAAAACAGCCCCCACTCCACCGTCCGCTGGATGGTCAGGGACTCGTTTTCCATCACGGTCCAGAGAAAATCATCGTCATACATGTAACCCCGGGCACCACGCCGCCGCAAATACAGCAGGGATTGGAGATTTGCCAGCGTGTGGTCCAGTCGTTTTCCTCCGGTACCGCCGTAGAGATAGACCTCATCGCAGCCCTGCTCCAGGGCTGTTTTGACAGCCAGCATGGTGTCCGTGTCGTCCTTTTCCACCGGAGAGCGGCGAATGTTGGGGAAATTCTCCGGAGCCTCCATGGAGTCAAAATCTCCCAACAGTAGGTCCGGAACAATGCCTAGCCGCTGGCAGACGCGGTACCCCGCGTCCGCAGCGATCACCAAGTCACCGGGAAGCGGCCGCTCCCGCAAACCAAAAAATGTGCCGGCCGCAAAAATAAAGCCGCGTTTCATCGTACCACTCCTTGCTAAGAGCGCCTGGCGGACGTATGGATGTCCATCTCCCACAAAGGGCGCTCTCTATAGATTCTTTGTTGTAAAGATGCGCAATCCAACACGGATACTAACGGCATGAGGGACGAGCACCCATACCATCTCCCACAGCCCCGAAACACAAGCCATCTTCCACACGACTGCCGGTATCTTTGAATCTGTCTCGAACCAGGGGAACGCGTTCCTGATGGGTCCCGCCGCTTCTGAAAAGGCGAGCCCCTATGGAGTTCAGTGTATCACGTTTGACGCCCAGTGGCAAATAGAACGAGTCCGCCGGGAATGTCCCGGCGGACTCGTTCTATTGGATGTGCTCTTCACAGAAATTGTCCAGCACACGGTATCCCATTTCTCCCGGTGCGGCCACGCGGAATTCCGCGATAGTCGCAGGGTCAAAGGCCGGACATAACCGTTTTTCCGGCTCCAGCCGCAAAACAGGCGTCCGGTCTGGCTGACCGTTGCTGGCCTTTTTCCTATTTGGCATGGAATCACCCCATCACCAGTCTTTGTCGAAGGTTGGGGTTTTATGCGCTGCCGGACCACCTTTTTCACATGTCCCGGTATGAAAGCTCCGGCCGCATACGGCTTCGCAAAAACAAACGCTATTTTGCAAAAAACACCCCGTAGGCCACCACAAGCGAAAAAAAGGTCAACACTCCAGCGCTCAGAACCAGGCATGTTTTGATCAGCTTCTTCCCTTCATTCACATCCTGATAGAGCGAAGACAATTTTTCGCCGTCGAAATTTTTCTCCCGCACTTCCTGTACATCCAAATCCCGCACCAGTTCATCTAATGTAAGGCCAAAGTAATCGCTCAGAAGAACCAGACGCTGAAAGTCCGGATACGATTGAGCGGACTCCCACTTGGAAATGGTCTGGCGGGAAACCTTTAGTTCCTCTCCCAGCTCCTCCTGGGAAAGGCCCTTGGTCTTTCGCAAATTGATCAGCTTTTCATTGAAATTCATAGAATCCTCCTCATACTGCTTTACGGCCGCGAAGCCAGTATGATGGGTTCAGGCTGTACCGTCAACCAATCATGGTTGGCAATTTGTCAACCATACTTCACATATTCCAATTTCGCACTATCAGACAGGCTGCCCCAAAAGATGGGCTGTCCGTTCCGCTCCCTGTTCCTCTCTGCAGCACTCAACCAGAAAAGCGCGCCGCCCGAAGCGGGCGGCGCGGGATCCCTGTTTTTGTGAGAGCGGGGTGAAGCTCGGCCACCCGGTGAGTTTTCTGGCAGGTCATTCCCAGGTCCTCCCGGCCCATGTGTCCGTATGCCGCAAGCTTGCGGTAAATGGGGCGGCGCAAATCCAGATCCCGGATAATAGCCGTGGGCCGCAGGTCAAATACCTTTTGCACTGCCGCCTCCAGTTTGGCGTCGTCCACCTTCCCAGTGCCAAAGGTCTCCACCAGCACACTAACGGGCTGGGCAACACCAATGGCGTAGGCCAGCTGCACCTGGCATCTGGAGGCAAGACCCGCCGCCACAATATTCTTGGCAACCCACCGGGCGGCATAGGCGCCGGACCGGTCCACCTTGGTAGGGTCCTTGCCGGAGAAGGCGCCGCCTCCGTGAGGCGCGCTGCCGCCATAGGTGTCCACAATGATCTTACGGCCCGTCAGGCCGGAATCCCCCTGGGGTCCGCCGATTACAAAGCGGCCGGTTGGATTTACGTAAATCTTGGTATGCTCATCCATCAGCCCCTCGGGGATGGCGGGATGGATCACCATGTCGATCATGTCCCGGCGAATCTGTTCCAGTGTAACCTCAGGGCTGTGCTGGGTGGAGAGCACTACCGTGTCCACCCGGACGGGCCTTCCGTCTTCGTACTCCACAGTGACCTGGGTCTTGCCGTCTGGCCGCAGATAGTTCACCAAACCCACCTTACGCACCTCGGTCAGCCGCTTGGCCATCTGGTGGGCCAAGGAGATGGGCAAGGGCATCAGCTCCGGCGTCTCGTCGCAGGCGTAGCCGAACATCATGCCCTGGTCGCCGGCGCCGTTTTGAAGCTCAGCGTCCTCGCCCTGCTTGTTCTCCAGCGCCTTATCCACGCCCATGGCGATGTCGCCGGACTGCTCGTCAATGTTGGTGATAATGCCGCAGGTGTCACAGTCAAAACCGTACTTGGCCCGGTCATAGCCGATGTCCCGGATCACTTCCCGGGCAAGCTTTGCAATGTCCACGTAGCAACTGGTGCTGATCTCGCCCATGATGTGCACCAGGCCGGTGGAAACAGCAGTCTCACAGGCCACCCGTCCCTGTGGGTCCTGGGCCAAAATCGCGTCCAACACCGCGTCGGAAATCTGGTCGCAGATCTTATCGGGATGTCCCTCTGTTACGGATTCCGAGGTAAATAAGTAATGTCTTGCCATGCTATGTCTTCCTTTCTGATCTTCCCCCATCAAGGGCAGAAAAAACGCGCGTTTCGACGAAGAAACGCGCAGAACTCTTTCTCTCGCTCCTCATCTGTCGCTTACCGTCGGATTTGGCACCTTACACTGCAGGTTGCCGTGGCTTCACTGGGCCGTTCCCTCCACCACTCTTGATAAGGGTTATTGAATTTTCATGTGTTATTCTAACACCTTTTGTGGATTTGTCAATAGATATTTGCCGGTTTTCGTCAAAAAATTGTCCTCATTTTCCAATGTTCACAAATTGTACGTGACTTTTCCAGGCAGGGCGGGTATAATCAGCATTATTATGACCATGTTGGAGGGATCATTTTGAGAAAACTCAGCGCCGCGGTGGACCGGTTTGCCTATAACCATCCCCGCTTCGGCATTCCCAATTTGATGAAGTTCATTGTTATCGGCAACGTCCTGGTGTACCTTCTGTCCCTGTTTGCTGGCTATGGGGCTGTCAGCTTTTTGAATTTTCAGTGGGCTGCCATCACTCACGGCGAGCTTTGGCGGCTGATTACTTTTATTTTCATGCCAGGTTATTACAGTACCGGAGATGTCCTGTGGCTCGCACTGTTTCTCTATTTTTATTACATGATCGGCACTGTATTGGAGCGGGAGTGGGGCACCGCCAAGTTTACCCTCTATTATTTTTCCGGCGTGGTGCTGACCTTGGTCGTCGGCATTGTGACTGCTCTGGTCTCCGGTCATAACGTCCTGATTGAGGGGACCAGCTATGTGAACCTGTCCATGTTCTTCGCTTTTGCCATGCTGTATCCGGAGACTCAGTTTCTGGTGTTCTTTATCATTCCTGTCAAGGTCAAGTGGCTGGCCTGGATTGATGCGGCGTTTTTCGCCCTGTCAGTTGTCACCAGCCTGTTCCGCCTGGATATCCTGAATGCCCTGCTGCCAGTGGTGGCACTGCTAAACTTCTTTGTGTTTTTCTGGACCAATATCACCGATGAGATTGCCTATCGCCGGGGACGTACCCGCCATCAGAGCAGTCATCAAACGATCCAGTTCAAATCCGCAGTGCGCCAGCAGCGGAAGAAGGAGGCCGAGCGGGGTTACCGTCACAAGTGCGCCGTCTGCGGCCGGACAGATGCGGACCATCCGGAGTTGGAATTTCGTTACTGCTCCCGCTGTGCCGGATATCACTGTTTCTGCCAGGACCACATCTTTAATCACGAGCATTTTACAGAGTGAGAAGTTTTCACGGAAAGTGAGGGAGTTCATGATTCATTCCTTAGACGCCTGGGCCGCGATGCTCTCCGAGAGCTACGGAGAGGACGCCAGCATCCGTATGCAGTTTCGGGGTGTGGCAGACGCCGCCTCTGTGCTCCATCTTCAGTGCGCCGGCATGCTGCGAGCCTTTGATCGGATAGGCGGCGTCACCACACAGGGTGACTGTGAAGGCGTGGCGCTCGGCTATTTTTCAGAGGACGAGGAGTCGCTAAATCAGGCTCTTTTGGAAGAACAGTCGGCGCTTTTGCGCTCTGTTCCCCCGGATACCCTGGCGGCCATTCAGAAAAATGCTGTAGAAATCGCGAAAATCGCTCAGCCAGACTGGTATCGCTCCGCCCTCGGCGGCAGAGGGGTCTATGTTCTGCAGGCCATTGCTGTTCGGAGAGATTGCCGGGGAAGCGGCGTGTTCCGCGCTCTTCTCACCCCCATTCTGGATGCGGCCCGGCAGAGGGAGACCCCCGTGGTGCTGCAGACCTTCAAGTTAGACAACCTGCGCAAGTATGAGCACATGGGCTTTCAACTTTCCAAAGAGGTTGCCTCTGACACCATCCCTCTTATCTGCTATCATATGATCCACCCCTGATGTCTCTTACCACGGCTGCTTTTCTGGCAGCCGTGGTATTTTGGTTTTCTCATCTCATGGAACCCTGCACCCCTTGAAAAAGGAATGGTCTCCTGCTATAATCAGGCAGACACATCCGGGCGCTCTACGGAACCAAACGGCCCGATCTATGTAAAGGAGGCATTTCATGATGTTGGAAGCTTTACAGCCCCATGCGGTTTTTCACTGGTTTGAGGAAATCTCCTCCATTCCTCGCGGCTCTGGCAGCACGTCGGCCATTGCAGAGTGGTGCGTTCGTTTTGCCAAGGAGCGCGAGCTTCGCTTCTTCCGGGATGAAGCTGATAACGTGGTCATTTTCAAAGAGGCGTCCCCCGGCTACGAGGGCGCTCCCACCATCATTCTCCAGGGGCATCTGGATATGGTTTGTGAAAAAGCTGCGGGCTGCACCAAAGACATGTCCACGGAGGGGCTGGATTTGCGCTGTGACGGGGAGTGGGTCTGGGCGGACGGCACCACTTTGGGCGGCGACGACGGCATTGCTGCGGCCATGGCGCTGGCAATTCTGGACGATGACAGCTTGCCCCATCCCCCCCTGGAGGTGCTCCTCACCTCCAACGAGGAAATCGGTCTGCTAGGTGCCCAGGCCTTTGACGCCTCCGTGCTCCAGGGCCGGCGGATGCTGAATCTGGACCACAGCGAGGAGGGGTCCTTCATCGTGGGATGTGCCGGTGGAAACCGGACATGCTGCACGCTGCCGGTTCATCGGGAGCCCTATGCCGCAAGTGCGTGGCGCGTTGCTGTCAGCGGGCTGCTGGGCGGGCACTCCGGCGTGTTTATCAATCAGGGCCGCGGAAACGCCTCGATCCTTCTCGGGAGGATGCTGCAGGAGTTGTCTCTGCATATGGACCTAAGGCTGGTTCTCGTGCGCGGCGGCCTCAAGGATAATGCGATTCCTGTGGCGGCGGAGGCCCAGATTCTGGTTCCGCCTGGGGCTGATGTCCAGGGGCTTTGCGCTGCCTTTGCCTCCGTTTTACAAAAGGAGTTCCGGCGCTCAGATCCCGGTATTGCCTGGAATGTCTCTCCCTGCCAGCCGGAACTGACCCCTATGGACCAGGCGTCCACTGCCCGCTGCCTCTGTCTTTTGACCTGCGCTCCCAATGGCCTGCAAGAACTCAGTCAGGATATGCCGGGCCTTCCGCAGACCTCCCTGAACCTGGGGGTCCTCACCACCTCTCCGGAAGCTCTGGACGCTGTTTTCTCCCTGCGCAGCAGCCTCGCCAGTCAGAAGGAGATGCTACTGCGCCGCCTGAGCGCCTTGACCCGCTCCCTGGGCGGTTCCATAGTGGTCCGGGGCGATTATCCCGCATGGGAATACCAGGCGGAGTCTCCCCTGCGGGACCTGCTGGCGGCAGTCTATCAGGAGCAGTCCGGAAGCGCCCCCAGCATCGAAGTCACCCACGGGGGACTGGAATGCGGCGTTCTCTCCAAAAAAATACCGGGGCTGGACTGCGTGTCCTTTGGTCCCAATATTCCAGACATTCACACCCCCCGGGAGAGAATGGAGGTTGCCTCTGTTCAGCGGGTTTGGAAACTGCTGCTGGAGGTCTTGCGCCTCAGCCGTTGAATCCTTTAACATGCCGGCCGGCCAGAAAATTCTGGCTGGCCGGCATGTCTTCTTCGCATCTATGACATCTCTTTTCAGACAGGACGTCCCTCTTCCCGTTGGAACATTCTTTTCAGTGCCGCGGCGTCCAGAAGATTCACTGTCTGTAGCTTTCCCTGATAGAACACCGCCCAGTTGTTAAAGACACAGGGCAGCTCCTTTGCCTTTTGCTGTGTGTCCACCAAACGGAGCGACACAGGAATCTGCCGTTCGCCGCAATACTGCCGGACCAGTTCCACGCTCTGGCAGATATAGGGGCACTGAAAGTCGTAATAAACCGTCAGCTCCTGTCCGTCGATCTCCCCGCGCTTTGCAGCGGGTGAAAACCGGGGCACGGTCCCATCCAGGGAACACGCCAGCAACTGGTAGCCATACTCCGTGGCATCCACGGTTTCAAACCCAAATTTTTGAGCGAAAGCCTGATCGGAGAGCCATGCCTTTTGCTTGTCCGCTCCCAGCATACACACGCCGGATTTTCCTCTCTCCCTGGCATCCTGAAGGCAATATTCCATGAGCATTCTCCCATATCCCTTGCCTTTATGACTGCCGGATACCCACAGGCAGTAAAGATATAGGTAATTGTCTCCCAAAATCGGCACCCACGCAGTTTCAAGCGGTGCATATTCGATAAACACCACAGCCTTTTCATGGAGCTTACGGAAGACATGCCCCTCATTCAACCGCTCCGCCAGCCATGTCCGCTTAGCCTCCACTCCCGGGTGGGGCTTTTTGCTGCGGATGATACAGCACAGATGTTCCTCCGCCAGATTTTCCGGCGTCAAATTGATAAACTCCATGTCCCCCTGCCTCATTTCTATGGATTGCCACCATCATAGCATGGAAGTTCACCCAGGGCAAGGGATTTCCCCTGTCAAATTGTCCTATGGAGGGATGCCGCCTGGTATTTTTGGCTTCCCAACAAAGGAAAAACGCGGTATACTACTCTCGTCATCAGAGATCTCCGTGCGCTTGTCCGCGTCGGAGAGACCGCCGCCCCTGTTGCCGGGGGAGAGACGGCCTGCTGTCTATGTATCTGGAAATGGAGGCGCCTATGGAATCCCGTCTTGCCCAGTCCTTTGAGGAACCGCACTTTCTACAAAAGCTGGCTATGAGTCAGACTGACCTTACCCAATACCTGAAGAGCCTGGAGCAGGCTCTTGCCTCCTTGCTGCCCATCCGGGAGCGGCTCTCCTGCGCCCGGGTAATCACTACGCTCCGTCCCCTTTTAAGCCTGATTGCACCGGAGCCGGGAGAGGGTTGGCTGGAGTATGCCTACCGCACGGCGGTCTCCCTGCCCTATCCCCAGCCGGACAGCCGGCACACAGCTGCCCAGCGGGACGCTGCCCTGTGCGTTCTGCAATGTCTTCAGCTGCTCTTTGACCGGGAACGGCAGGCGCTCCCCTTCGACCCCTGGCTGGACTTTGCCTTTTGCACGGAGGAGGAGGTGTCCGACAGTGCCGTTGCAAAGGAGTACCGTCTTTTTTTGCAACTCTGGCGGGAGGAGTATCTCTATGAGCTGCTGCGTCTGAGCCGGGAGGCAACGCCTTTCCGCACGCTGGACCATATCGCCGGCGTGCACCATGTGGCCATGACAGTGGGGCGGGCCTTCCGTGCGGGTGGGGGACTGATCGATCTGGGATTGATGTCCGGCGCTGCCGCAGGACATGATATCGGAAAATTTGGCTGCCGTCCGGGAGAACGGGTGCCCTATCTGCACTATTACTACACCGACCAGTGGTTCTCCCGCCGTTCCCTCTCCACCATCGGCCTCATTGCCGCCAACCACTCTGTCTGGGATCTGGAGATTGAGAACTTGTCTGCAGAGTCCTTGGTACTGGTGTATGCGGACTTTCGGGTGAAGCAGACCTATGATGCCCAGGGCCGGGAGATGGCGCATATTTTCTCCCTGCGGGAGGCTTTTGACGTTATTCTAAACAAGCTGGACAATGTAGATGAGGCAAAACGGCGGCGGTATCAGTTCGTCTATGCCAAGCTGCAGGACTTTGAGGAGTACCTGGCCTTTTTCGGCGTGGACACCACCCTGCGCACCCCCGGCGGCGCGCCGCTGCCCCGCAAGGACCCTGCGCTGATGACCTCTCAGGAGGTGGTCCACGCCCTGCGGCACACCGCTGTGGAGCACAACATCCGCCTGATGCACCGTTTGAGCCGGGAGCAGCTGTTCGTAGGCACACTGGAAGCTGCCCGCGGCGAAAAGGACCCCGCCCGCATCCGTGCCTATGTCGCAATTTTTGAGGAGTACTTCACCTATTGGAGTGTCAGCCAGAAAGAACAGACACTGGAATTTCTCTATGAGCTGCTACTGCAGCCGGATGGTGATATCCGCCGCCAGTCCGCCCACCTGATGGGGCACATCCTGGCGGGTTTTCTCTCCGGCTATAAGAAGGAACTTCCCTCCGATGTAGAACCCAGTTCCCAGGAGGAGCGTCCCTTTGAGCTGTGGGCGGAATATCTGGATCGCCTGATCCACCCGGATCACCACCTGACCCCCCGGCAGATCAGCATGATCCGCTATCAGGCCAAGACCGTGGCAGATGCTCTGCTGGAAAACTGCGCTCCCGCAGATGCCCCGCGATTTTCCCAGCTGCTCTTCCATCACTGTCAGAAGGAAGTCTCCGACGCGGAGGCGGCCTTTGCTCTGCTGGACACGGTTTTGAATGTGCCGCTGGAGCACATCCCAGACCTGGCCGCGCTGACGGACTTTACCCTGTGGTGGCTGGCGCACGGAGAGGCACCGCAGCAAGCGGCGTCTTTGCGCCTGCTCCGCCGGCTGCTTCCGGCGTTCCCGGCGGATTCAAAGCTGCGGGGGCAGGTGGCTGGCGCCGTGGAGCATATGGAATGTCACGGCAGTACACTTCTCCTCTTTCTGCAGGCCCAGCTCGGTTACAGGCTGAATCTAGAGACTGCGGACCTCTGGTCCCGGCTGGATCAGGCGGAGACCGTCAGCAACGTTTTTCTGGATAATCTCAAGTCTGCCACGCCCTGGGTGCTGAAGGCGGTGGGAGTGGAATACCTGCTGAATCAGGCCTCCCACAATCCCCATGCCAACCTGCTGCACATCGCCACCCACTTTTCCAATCTCATCAAGGTCAGTGAGAATGTGGTAGTACGGAGAATGGCCGGCGCGGCACTTTTGACCATCGCGCCCCTTCTCTCTGCGGACCGGCGCAACGAGATCGCGGTGGAGCTCTCTAAGGCTTTGGAATCCGGACAGTCGGAGATTTCCCAGTACATTCCGGAATATCTGGGGCAGTTTGCCCTGTGGCTCTCCCCCCGGGAGCTGGACGAACTGCTGGACCAAATGCTGGGGCTTCTCTCCTCCGCCAACACCGGCGTGGTTGCCGCGGCCCTCTCCACCATAGGTTCCATGCTGGAGCACTACGCCGTCTATGGCCAGCGCTTTCCGGAGGATGCATGGAGTCATGAGCTTCGGTGGCGAATCATGGCCTCGCTGCTGCTCAAGGGGCTCTCCTTCCGGCAGGAGTCCGTCCGGCAGGAGGTGCTACGGGTGGTGGGTGAAAAAATCTTTGCCTCCACCGTCCTCTCCCTGGACGATAAACGAAGTATTTTCACCCTGACGGCCAAGAAATTCCTCTTCCTTATTCACGAGCAGAAGACGGACGAGCTGACCTTCTTCTACACCGCCGCAGCCCTCAGCCACATCTACCGTTTCATTGTCCGCCACCGCATTCAGAGCGGTCCCTTCCAGTTTGAAGACTGCGGCAAGGTGGCCTTCTTCCCCGGCACCTTCGATCCCTTCTCCCTCTCCCATAAGGGGATCGTGCGTGCCATCCGAGACTTGGGCTTTGAGGTCTACCTCGCCATCGACGAGTTCTCCTGGTCCAAAAAGGCTCAGCCCTCTCTGGTTCGGCGGCAGATCGTGAGCATGTCTGTGGCGGATGTATTTGACGTTTATCTCTTCCCTCACGACATCCCGGTAAACCTGGCCTCTCCTCTGGATTTGGACCGCCTGCGGGAGGTCTTTGCAGGGCGGGAGCTGTACTTGGCGGTGGGCTCTGACGTGGTAGCCAACGCCTCCTCCTACCGGGCATCTCCTTCTCCCGGCTCCGTCCACCACCTCAATCACATTGTTTTCCGCCGCTCCAGCGATGCGGAGGGGCACGAAATTGACGCGGATCTCTCCCGGATTCAAGGGGATGTGATTGAGCTGCAGCTCCCCACCCATCTGGAGGACATCAGCTCTACCCGCATTCGGGAAAATATCGACCGGGGACGGGATATCTCCAATCTGATCGACCCCGTGGTACAGGATTTTATCTTCCGAAGCGGCCTATATCTGCGGGAGCCCCAGTACAAGCAGATTATTCGGGCCAGCTATCTGGACTTTACCTTTGCAAAAACGCCGGACGAGCGCCTCTGGACGCAGCTGCGCGCTGCCCTGCCGGAAACACCGCAGCCGGACCCCCGGGACGAGGTCTGTGTCTTGTGGGATATCAGCGCCAAAGCGCGGCCTCTGGGTTTTCTGACGCTGCGGACCGTGAACTCTGGCGGCCTCTACGATGCCTTGGGGGATGAGGCCCTCGCCAACTATGTCCGTGTGCGGACGGCGGGACGCATTCGGCTTCTGACGGGGCTCTATACCGTGCCTGGCGGAAGCTATGACCTGGAACAGCTGCTTTTAACCGAGGCACTCTCTCTGGCCATGGCGGAGGACTGTGGCTATGCCGTCTGGTGGGGACCATGCCGCCCTCAAACTCTGGACTTATTGGAGCGCCAAGGCTTTGTCCAGGCGGAGGCCGTCAGCGGCTACCCGCTGCTGATTGTGGACATGCGTTCTCCAGTGACACTGATGCAAAACATTCTCACCACCCTCAAGGAGCCCTTCTCCTCCGATGGTCAGGTCCTCACCGCCGTGGGGGCGGCCCACGCCCAGCTTCAGCGGGCCATCCGAGGCCTCTATCCGGGCACGCTGGTGCTCTCCCTCAACGCGGAGGTCATCTATCACCGCCTGGTGCGGAAAATTACGGAGCTCAATGGCGTGCCTGCGGAGCCCACCCACCCCAGGGTCCTGGGGCCGCTGATGTGCGTGCCCTTCGGCAAAATTCTCCGTGGCAACGCTGTGCCCAACACTGTCACCAAGACCATTCATACAGACAAAGTCTTTGCCCCTGACCTCAAGTCCTTTGGCATCGAGGCATATCCCGGCTATGCGCCGCTGGAAAGCCAGATTCGTATGATCCGTTCCTTCCAGCGTCCGGTGGTGTTGGTAGACGACCTCCTCCACTCCGGCAACCGCCTCAAGGTGCTGGACCCCTTGTTCCGGCGGGAGGAATTGGATATCCGCCAGGTTCTGGTGGGGCTGATGTCCAGCCGGGGCCGAGACCTGATGACCGCCAAGGGGCGAGAGGCGGACTCCGTTTATTTTGTGCCAGATTTGCGGGCCTGGTTTGTCGAGTCCACCATGTATCCCTTCATCGGCGGTGACACGGTGGGCGGCGCCGAGAGCTCTGTGCCGGGGCTTGCGCCGTCAGTAAACTTGATCCTGCCCTACGCATTCCCCCGCTTCTATAAGGACTGCGACCGGCAGGCGGTTTTCCACTTCTCCCAGACGTGCCTGGAAAACAGCCGTGATATCCTGCTGGCTCTGGAAAACGCCTATCGGGAGCGCTACGCCCACAACCTCACACTCTCTCGCCTCAGCGAGGCGGTGATCCTTCCTCTGGCTCCCGACAAGGGCGGCGCTCTGCGCTACGATCCCAACCTGCCGGCCTCGGTGTGTTTGGACAACGACCTCAAGATGCTGCTGCGCATGCGGGAGCTGCTGGAATAAGGACCCATATTTAAGAAAGAAAGGAGGCCGGCGATGTATATTGCCGATCTTCACATCCACTCCCGTTTTTCCCGGGCCACCAGCCGCGAAGGGGATCTCCCCCACCTGGACTGGTGGGCGCGGCGCAAGGGCATTGGGCTGGTGGGCACCGGCGATTTCACCCACCCCGCCTGGCGCGCAGAGCTGCGGGAACAGCTGGTTCCGGCCGGCGAGGGACTTTATACCCTGCGGGAGGACCTGCGCCTGCCCCAGGAGGCGCCCGGCCCAGCCCCCTACTTCGTGGTGACTGGAGAAATCAGCTGCATCTATAAGCGTCACGGAAAGACCCGAAAGGTACATAACCTGCTTCTTCTGCCCTCCCTGGAGGCGGCGGATGAGCTCTCGGCCCGGCTGGAGGCCATTGGCAACATCCGCTCCGACGGGCGTCCCATCCTGGGGCTGGACAGCCGGGACCTGTTGGAGCTGACGCTGGATACCTGTCAGTCCGCGGAGCTGATCCCCGCCCATATCTGGACGCCGCACTTCGCCATGTTCGGCGCGTTCTCCGGGTTTGATACCGTGGAGGAGTGCTTTGGAGATTTATCCGAACACATTCACGCAGTGGAAACCGGCCTATCCTCCGACCCGTCCATGAACTGGCGGCTCTCTGCCCTGGATCGTCTGACCCTGGTCTCCCACTCCGACGCCCACTCCCCCGCTAAACTGGGACGGGAGGCAAACCTGCTGGAAACCGGCCTATCCTACCCGGAGCTGACTGCGGCGATCCGTACCGGCGAGGGCTTTCTCGGCACCCTTGAATTTTTTCCGGAGGAGGGCAAGTACCACCTGGATGGACACCGCGGCTGCGGCGTATGCCTGACCCCGGCAGAAACTGCGGAGCGAAACGGCCTTTGTCCCGTTTGCGGTAAAAAACTTACCATCGGCGTAGAGCACCGGGTGGAAGCATTGGCGGACCGGTCCGCCGGCTTCCGGCCGGAATCTGCCAAGCCCTTTGAGTCTCTGGCCCCACTGCCGGAGGTCATTGCAGCCTCTACTGGCAGCTCTGCCTCTGGTAAAAAGGTCCTGACGCTCTATGATCAGATGCTTCATACGCTCGGCCCAGAGTTCTCCATATTGCGAGAAGTTCCCACAGAGGACATTGCCCGGGCCGCAGGCCCCTGCGTGGCCGAGGGCATCCGGCGCCTGCGCCTGGGCCAGGTGAAGCGGCAGGCGGGTTTTGACGGGGAGTATGGCACCATCACCCTGCTGACTCCGGCAGAAATTGAGCAGTTCAGCGGACAGATCTCCCTCTTCGGCGCGGAGGCTCCCAAAAAGGCAGTCAGGAAGCGGGAGCTAAAAAAATTGTCCAGTCCGCAGCCCCAAGCAGCTCCGGAGGAAACCATGAACGAGGGACAACTGGCGGCGATCACCGCCTCAGCCCCGGTTGTGATGGTAACTGCCGGTCCCGGCACCGGCAAAACCAGGACCCTGGTGGAACGCATCGCATGGCTGGTAGAACAACAGGGTATCCGGCCGGAAGAGATTACCGCAGTGACCTTTACCAACCAAGCTGCCTCCGAGATGCGTTCCCGGCTGGAGCAGCGGCTTGGCGGGCGCCGTGTTGTGGCCCCCATGACGATTGGAACGTTTCATGCCATCTGCCTGCGCCTGTTGGGTGATGTCTCCCTCATCAGCCAGGGCGAAGCCCTGACCCTGGCTGATGACGTTCTCCGATGTGCCGGAGTCCGGGGGAATGCCAGGGAATTTTTGCAGGCGGTGTCCCGGATGAAAAACAGCGTGCTGTCGGAGGAGCCGCCGGCTCCCGAGTTGGTCGAGGCATATGGAGAGCGGCTTCAGGCCCTGGGCGTTCTGGACTTTGACGACCTGCTCTCCGAGTCTCTGAAGTTGGATACCGCCGGCCGGCGCAGTTTTCACCATCTCCTGGTGGACGAATTTCAGGATCTCAACGACGCCCAGTATGAGCTGGTTCAGGCATGGCATCGCAATGGAAAGAGCCTCTTCGTAATCGGGGACCCGGATCAGTCCATTTACGGCTTCCGCGGGGCCTCCGGTCGCTGCTTTCAGCGCCTGCGGCAGGCATATTCCGATGCTGCGGAGATTCATCTCGCGGAAAATTACCGCTCCGCCCCCGCTATTCTACAGGCGGCGGCTTCGGTCATCCACCACAATTCCGGCGGCCAGCGAACTTTGCTCCCACACCGTCCGGAGGGACCCGCAGTCCGGCTGGTGCAGGCGGCGGACGGCTTCTCTGAGGCCGTTTTCATCGCCAAGGAGATCAACCGGATGACTGGAGGCGTAGACATGCTGGAGGCCCAGGCCCTGGGCCATGAGCGGGAGGCCCGCGCGTTTTCCGACATTGCGGTGCTCTGCCGTACCCACCGCCAGCTGGAACTGGTAGAAAAGTGCCTCCGTCACGACGATATCCCCTGCGTTGTCAGCGGCCGAGAGGACTATCTGGAGGACTCCGGCGTACGGGGCATGCTGGCTTTTCTCCACATGCTACAGGTGCCTGCGGATGGCGCGGCTCTGGAAACAGCCCTGCGGCTGCTGTGGGACTGCCCGGCGGATCTCGTGGAGAAGGTTCGCCCCACCTGTCAGATGCAAACCGTCTTCGACCCAGAGCTTTTTCGGGAGATTGTGCGCGGTTATGGGGTTCTGGAGGCCTGGCTGGATCGGGCCCAGACCTGGCTTCCTCTGTTGGCTCAGGAGCGTCCACACGTTCTGGTGGAGCGGTGGTCGGAGATGTACGGGCCCTCACCGGCTTTGGATCGGCTGCGGAATGCTGCGGTTTTCCATGAACGCTTCCAGGAATTTTGGAGCAGCCTAGTCCTCGGCCAGGAGGCCGATCTCCGGCGGGCCGCAGGTAAGGGCTGGGAGTCCGGTGCGGTACGGCTGATGACGCTGCATGGTGCCAAGGGGCTGGAGTTCCCGGCGGTCTTTTTGGCCGGCTTAACAGCGGGCACCCTTCCCCTGGAATCCCAGCGCCATCCGACGGATCTGGAGGAGGAACGCCGGCTCTTTTACGTCGGCATCACCCGCGCCCGAGAGGAGCTGATCTTCACGGCGGCTCCGGAACCATCCGCCTTTTTGGCAGAGCTGCCAGAAAACCTTGCAAAGGAAACCGTAGGCCAGCGACACGAACCCCCTATAGAGCAGATGAGTCTTTTTTCATAAAATAGAAGAAGACGCCATGCCTTTTGGGCGTGGCGTCTTCTTCTATAACGATATGGAGGCATCCGCTGACATGGCATGGTTCAGTCCGTACTCTGGGTGATCGGTCTCATGGAACGATTATGAAAAACGTTCAGGTTCTTCTATGAGTTGCTCTTCAAGACAACAAGCAGTCTGCCGGAAGCTGTCGCAAAGAAGTTCCAATCTCGTATTCCTTGCCTTCTCAAATATCCGGAAAAAGTTGGCGGCATCTTTGCTTTGAGAATGACACGAAATCTCTGGTGTACCAAAGGGGCTTTAGCCGTCTTCCTCTTCTATAGGCTGCCATGCCGATCCAAAATCGGCATCCCGGAACAGCGCCGCCAGCCCCGTGATCTGCTTTAGACGAAGGATTTCATCTTTATCCATCCCCAGATGCTTTGAAATCCAGGCATCAGACCTTCCCAATTCATGCAGCTCCTGAATGATGTTACTCATCAGATCTACATTATGTGTTCCACGAGCCCGGTTATGGCGAATCGTGCTGGCCATGCGGTGATCCAGCGGCTTATCAATCACGCTGACCGGAAGCTTTCCCTGTTCACGCTCGTAAATATCCGGATAATCCAGCATAATCCGGTAGCGGTGAAACCCGTCTACCAGGATATACTTGTCTCGTTCCCTATCATAATAGCAGACAACCGGCATCGTGTAGCCATCCTGCTGAATACTATCATATAGCAGCTTAAGCTCCGGCGGCGCAACGGAATTGGGATTGTATGTATTGGGCTCAATTTTTTCAACTGGCACTGCGATCACATGGTAGACAGGGCTCTTATATCCCATCCTGTTTCACCACCTCTCTATATTTTGTTTTCAAACCGTCTACCCGCCTTTGCTGCTCCCGCGTCAGGCCAAAGCCCATAAAACGGCAGGTATGGTCGTTTCGCAGAATGCAGTAACACATGCGCTTCCAGCTTGGCACATCTTTTGTGGATTTAATGTCATCTGTGTGATCTGGAATCTTACCAAGGAAGATCACGCGGGAATCCCGCATCACCGTGTAATTGGAAACGCCGTTGCGCTGGATGCGGTAGCCATGGGCAATGAGCTCCTGGATGGTTTCCTCCCCCAGCCCACCTCCCGTTTTATGCCAAAAATCCAGAGAGGTCTGAAACTTTTTGATGTAGTTGTTTCTCAGTCTGGCAGGAAGTGTGGCCAGCAGAAACTTCGTGTAGGACTCCCACGTGTGGCCCTCCGGCAGCGACAGCGTCCGGTAGGCCAGCGCCTTGGTCTTTCCATAAATGGCGCCGAAATTTGCCCCCCGCACACGCCCCACCAACCTTGTCCAGATCTCCGGATCAATGACGCGGTACAGATTCAGGCTGTCCTTGGCGGAATCGTTGAAAGGAGACGCCACCCGCATCTGACTTGGCTTTAATCCGGCCATGTAATAGAGATCGTACAGTTTGTTGTAATCGTAGCCGAACAGAGCGTTCGCGTGCCAGACATCGCTGGTGGACCAATCGTAAAGCGGCGAGGCGGCATAGGTATCCTTAAACTGCTTTGAAATCCAGCATCGATCCTGATAGCCGTACTTTTTGTTCAAAATACCGCTATACCGCTGCAGAGATTCATCGGCGCGGATTCCCAGCAGACAGACAGTCTTTCCGCCTCCATGGGCAGTTCGGTACCAGCGGCCAAACTGCTTGGCCAGGTCCTCCTGATGCATCCGATAGCGGTATGTTGTCATTGGATTGTTTTTCAGATTGATGACGTATGGATGACGCGGCATTGGGCGGACCCAGATTTCTTCCTTTGTGTCGTCCCAGGGATACCAATACATCTGATAGCTGCTAAAACAGGTCCGGGTCGCCATTGGCAAACAGACCCAGTACAGATCAACCATGCGCTCTTTTTCTAACCGTTGAAAGGTCCGCTCCACGTACTCAGTTGTCACGGAATACTGTGCCTCAAAATCCTGATGAAACACGCCAATTCTTTTATGGGGGTAATATTTGCTCCGGAAATCCAATGCCATATTCAAAAGAAGCCCGCTGTCTTTACCTCCGGAGAAAGAGACAAAAATATGATCAAATTCTTTGAAAATAAAGTGCATCCGCTGCTGAAACGCCTCATATACAGTTTCTTTCAAATATTGCCGAATCATATCACCACGACCTTCTTACTTCCATATATTGTAAATTTATCCAAATTCTTCTATGGTTTATTTTACCACAGTTTATAAATTTATCAAATATATTGTCGAAAAGTGTCGAAAATCCCTTGACTATGTACGATCCGGGTTCGGTCCAGGCCGCAAATGAGTGCCAAAGATATTGCAGCCATGACGAAGGAGATTGGGCTGCCAATGTCCGCAGGATCAGATGCCCTACAGCTCCGCAGTATAGAGAAAAAACGACTTTATTGAATCCTAAATATGCCTGTTTTAAGTGATGTCAGCAAAGGATGCCTCCCCGTTTTCCAGCCTTGTTCTTCTCTATATGCTTTATTTGATTTGCAAGCTGGCTCCGCTTATTGAAAGGCAAAAAACTACCCCCCTTATTTTCAGTGATAAAGAAGCATTTGTAGGGGGAAAAGGATATCCAAAAATTGTTCTATCATGGTCATCAGAGTAGATGAGCCTTCACAAATCCTCCGATTGGAGGTAGCCGAAAAACTCAACGGGCTATTTGCAAAACCTATACAGCTGCTGTGTCAGACTTAGTGGAAAGCAAAATTAGAGTTCCATTGGACGGAAGTTATCAGCCTAATGAAGACGAATTTCTGTCCGTTGAGCATTTCACTTTGTCAGATGAAATGAGTGAAGCCGTTCGAGATCCTATAGGAGTAATCCCATATCAAAAAGAAGATGATTTCTTTCCTGAAATCAAAGCGATTTTTGTTGGTAAATCTGTTAAAGTAAATGGCACCGAAACGTTCCTGGTTGCATTTCAGCGTTTTCGGAAGGAGCGGTATATCTCTCCAAGAGGCTGCAATCTCTTTTTCCCCAATCATACATTTTATCGCCAGCGCAACTTTGGAATCAGCATACTGGATAGGTTGACTGCTACTATAACAGAGGAGAATTGCAGTTTTCCTCCGTATTCTTTGCTTGGCAGGTTTTGACTTGAGTAGATTCTACCGTTCTGCCACGGATCAAGAAGTTGAATCATTTGCTTCCAGCAAACTACTGTCTGTAGAAAAATCTTAGGAATTTAAAAAGATGACCAATACATGGATTCGTCGCAAAATCGCAATGATCAATGATTCTGGTAAATAATTCAGCTGCCAAAATTAAAAGATTGGCTAAACTAGCAGGCATCGACATTGTGGTAGAAGGCAAAAAGACTGTCATCCCCAATGATAAAGAGCAACTAAAAATTGTCCTGGGATTCCTTGATGAAGATGCATATAAAGGCCCATTTTTGAATAGCATGTTTCTTGCAAACTCTAAGCGGAAGATCAAACAGTAAATCGAAAGCATATAAAGTCAGAGGGGCAAGGTACTTTGTACCTTGCCCCTCTGGTTCTGTTTTGACATCACAACCATACCCTTACGGCAAAGCCGCCTTTGAAAAAGTAGTGTTCGTGTAATGTCCATTTTGGTGGAGGTGGGGGGAGTTGAACCCCCGTCCGAAAGCACTTCAACGGGACTTTCTCCGGGCGCAGACGGTTATTGTGGAAGTCTTTCTTCCCGTTTCCCTTCCAACCGGCAAGCCGTCACGCCGATTGGTCGGGTCAGAGTCATGATGCATGGGCGGGTCAACTCTTTCCCGCCTCACGGACGCCACATCAACGACGCCTTCCCCGGCCTGTGGCCTCTCCGGTTCAGACGGCCGCCTTAATTAGGCAGCGACAGCAACTTGTCTGTTGTTGTTTAATTTATAAATTGCCCATTTTCAGGATGCTGGGCGCATCCGCCCGCTGGTCCCGTCTCCATACCCCCGTCGAAACCGGTACACCCCCATGTCGCCGGAAGAAACGATGCTCCCGCCGCATTTGCCGCAGGCCTTGGACCTTCCGGAAATGTTCCGGATCGCTTCGTTGCCCCTCCTCTCAACATCGCCTCCGCTTTGCCGGACTCCGATGTTGGTCAAGACATTGGGATTTACCTGCAAGCTCCGCTTCTCAGCATCGAATCTCCTCCGATGCCGCCTGAGATGCTGGCAGGTTCAGGAGCGCTGATAAGAATTGTAACACATTCTATTGTCAGAATGTGTTACAATTCCATGACAAATCAGGTTTTTGTGAATTTGACCATTAGTTTAACCGGGGTAACCTTGGCCAAAACCCGGTAGAATTTATAAAACAGCTTCGGCGTATAGATCACCCGGCCCGCTCTGGCGGCCCGGAGCGCGCCGCCGGCCACTTGTACCTGGTCACAGTAGGGGAGCCTTTCAAACATCCGGGAGTTGCCCGCAATGTTTCCCGCCTCCAAAAACTCTGTCCGCATAGGGGCCGGGCACACCGCCGTCACTGTGATCCCCTTGTGCCGCAGCTCCTCCGCAAGGCCGATGGAGAATGCGCTCACATAGGACTTCCCGGCGGAGTACACCGTCATCCTGGGAGTGGGGCAAAACGCCGCGATGGAGGATACATTCAAAATCCGGCTGCCAGGAGCCATAAAGGGCGCTGTGATATTGGTAACCGCAGTCAGCGCCCGCAGATTTAAGTCGATCATCCGGGTCTGCGTGGAGGTCTCAACCTCTCCAACATTCCCCAGATATCCGCAGCCGGCATTGTTCACCAGCAGCGCTACCTCCGGCTGCTCTGAGGCCAGCTTCTCCTGCAGCGTCATAAAGCTCATGGGGTCGCACAGATCCAACGGCATGCAGTCCACCTGCTGATCCGGCATAGCCGCAGCCAGCTCTTCCAGGCGCTCTGCCCGGCGCGCAATCAGCCAATAGGCCTCGATCTCTGGAAAAACCGCTGCAATTTGCCGGACAATCTCCCGGCCCAAGCCCGCGGAGGCTCCTGTGACAATGGCTGTCTTCATGCAATACGCCTCCCTTTTGACCTGGTCAATGGGTTTGCGGTGCGGGATAACTCACTCCCTGGGTATCTACCTGGACGGATTCAATCACCACAGGTGTCTTGGGCTGATCTGTGCGCATATCCCGAGGCACGCGGGAGATGTCAATGGCCACCTCTGCGCCCTCCAGCACCTTGCCGAAGGCGGCATACTGCCCGTCCAGATGAGGTGCGGGCGCCACCATGATGAAGAACTGACTGCCGGCAGAATTGGGCGCCATCGTGCGGGCCATGGACAGCACGCCGGTCTCGTGTACCAGATCATTCTGCCGGAAGCCGTTGGCGGAAAACTCGCCGTCGATCTCATAGCCGGGGCCGCCCATGCCAGTTCCCTCCGGACAGCCGCCCTGGATCATGAAGCCAGGGATCACCCGGTGAAAGGTCAGGCCATTGTAAAAGCCCTTGGATGCCAGAGAAATAAAATTGTTCACTGTGTTGGGGGCCTTGTCGGGATAGAGTTCTGCTTTCATCACGCGGCCGTCAGCCATGGTGATGGTAACTACGGGATTTTTCATATCAGACATCATTCTGTTCCTTTCTTTTGACCTCCCCGCAGGGAGTATGCATACCATTGTCCTGGACTCCGTCAATGCTCGTCAACCATATCGGGGAAGGCGTCCGTGCCGGCCAGCTCCTGCCTATCCAGCTTTGCGCCGCCTGCTCAGCGGTTCCGCTCCTTCATGGTGCGGTCCATCTCGCGGTTGGCGTCCCGCTTGGCGGCAGCGTCCCGCTTATCGTAGTTTTTCTTACCTTTGCATAGCCCCACCTCCACTTTAACCCGAGCATCCTTGAAGTAGATGGACAGAGGCACCAGGGTATAGCCATCCCGCTGGACCATGGCATGGAGCTTACGGATTTCCCGCTTGTGCATCAGCAGCCGCCGGGGGCGAACCGGGTCTTTATTAAAGATATTGCCTTTTTCGTAAGGAGAAATGTGCATGCTGTATACCCACAGCTCTCCATTCTTAACCGTACAATAGGAATCCTTGAGGTTCAGCGTACCGGCCCGGATGGACTTCACCTCTGTACCCGCCAGCTGAATTCCCGCCTCATATCGGTCCTCCACAAAATAATCATGATAGGCCTTGCGGTTTTGTGCCGCGATTTTCACGCCCCGTTTCTCCGTGAGGCTCACCTCCCTCTTTTGGAAAGTTTTTATAGTATAGCATATTTTCGGAAAATTCGCAAGGGGAAGGCGATCTCTCTTTTCCTCCAAAGCTCGCGAAGCTTCGCCAAAAATTTCTCTTGCGATCTATATCTTTTTCTGGTATAGTATGTTCCATCTTATTCGTGCGCCTGATGGCTTTGTAAGGAGGAGACGATCGTGGACGACAGTGATGCCGCCCCGGACCACCATTTCAAGTACATGAACGTAAAATCTGGAAGGCATGGTCTGCCCCTTTGCAGTGGGGAAGGCTATGCTTTTTGCTGTCTGTTTGGCTTCCAGAGAGGGGAGGTCCTCATGTAGCCTCTTCTTTTTCCACAGTTTTGCCATGTAGAAGCATCGCAAAACTGCCATATATGGCCAGGAAGCTTCGGCACGTCGGCTAAAGCCGCTTGTCTGCGCGAAGCTACAGAATGATGATTGGACCTACGTTCCATAGAAAGAAAGGATTATATCATGGATAGCGACAGTATTTCACTGCTGATCATTGTCTTTTGCATTGTAATGTCCGCCTATTTCTCCGCAACGGAAACCGCTTTTTCCTCTTTAAACCGCATTCGGATCAAGAATCTTGCAGAAAAAGGCAACCAGCGGGCCGCACTGGTCCTGCACCTGTCAGAAAATTATGACAGCCTCCTCTCCACGATTCTGATCGGCAACAACATTGTCAATATTGCCTCCGCGTCCCTTGCCACCATGATCTTTGTCCGGGCCCTGGGCGAAGAAGCAGGCCCCAGCGTGTCCACTGCGGTGACAACCGTGGTGGTGCTGATCTTCGGTGAAGTCTCCCCAAAGAGCATCGCCAAGGAGTCTCCAGAGGCGTTTGCCCTGTTTTCCGCGCCCATCCTGCGGGTCTTTCTCGTGCTGCTGACCCCCTTCAACTTTCTCTTTGGCCAGGGGAAAAAGCTGCTTTCCCATCTCTTTCACGCCCAGGAGGACCGCTCCATCACCGAGGAGGAGCTGCTCACTATTGTGGATGAGGTGGAGCAGGCCGGCGGTATCGACCAGCAGGAGGGCACGCTGATCCGCAGCGCTATTGAGTTCTCCGAGCTGGAAGCCAGGGATGTGCTGACTCCCCGCGTGGACATCACCGCTGTCTCTTTGGACACTCCCAAGGAGGAAATTGCAAAAATTTTTGCACAAACCGGCTTCTCCCGCATTCCGGTCTATCAGGGCACTGTCGACCACATTCTGGGCATTCTTTATCAAAAAGATTTCCACAACCATGTCTACCACACAGATCAGGAGATATCCTCCATCATCCGCCCCGCCCTATATATTGCCGAGGGGAAGCTGATCGGTGAGCTGTTACAGGATCTGCAAAAGCAAAAATCCCATATCGCCGTAGTTCTGGACGAATTTGGAGGCACGGTCGGTATTGTCACCATGGAGGATATTCTGGAGGAGCTGGTGGGGGAAATCTGGGATGAGCACGACGAAGTGGTGGAGGAAATCCAGCCGATCTCCGACCGGGAGTATGTGGTAATGGGCACCGCCAATGTGCAAAAGCTCCTGGAGCGGCTGAATGTTGACCAGGAGCCGGATGCGGTCTCTGTCAGCGGATGGGTCGTTGATGAAATGGGGCATATGCCTGTCAAAGGGGACAGCTTTGACTGCTGGAACCTGCATGTGAGCGTGTTGGAAATGAATGACAGGCGTGTTCAGAAAATTAAGGTCTGTGTCGAGGAGCCATCTGACACCGTCACTACATAGGCGGTGCTGGCTTCTGGAGGCATTCCGGAACAGTTGGAACTTACAGCGGCAGGCCCTTGCTTTTCATGGGAGCCTGCCGCTCCTCCATGTCGCAGCGCTCCGTCTTTTCCTGCCTGTTCCTGCCGGCGCCCTGCAATTTCCCGCAGCACTCTGCATCCTCAAGCACTGTTTCCTCCCGCCGTTCGAGCCACGGGTCCAGACTGTGGTTTCCTCTGTTCCTGTCATCCGCGGTAGGCAATGAGCCGCACTTCCCTCTGGTCTGGATTAGGAGGAGAGTAAATGGTTCATCCTATCCGCAGGCGGTCCAAAAATATACACGCAGAGTTCTCCCGCCTGCCTACCAGCCGCTCTCCCTGTGTGTCATATATCCCTCCCAGACAGGATGTGTCCAGAACTCCTCCATCCCAGTGCGAATCTTTGGTCTCAGTCGGTCTTCGGTGTCAAGTTCAGAACATGGTCCGTCCAAGCAGAGGGAAAGGTCCCCGTATTTTGACAAGAATGTTAAGAAGTGGTATAATAAAGCGTTCAAAAAATCAAAAAAAGAAATAAGGGGTGTCAGAGAATCGTGGAGCCCATGGACCTGACGGAAAAAACTCTCAGCCGAGAGGATTGTTTTGATGGAAAGCTGGTGCACGTTCATGTGGACCAGGTGCGATTGCCCAACGGACAGACCGCCGCCCGGGAGGTGGTGGATCACGTGGACGGCGTGGCGGTACTGCCGCTGGACGAGCGCGGAAATGTGCTCGCCGTGACCCAATACCGCTATGTATTTGGAAAAACGCTTCTGGAAATTCCAGCCGGCAAGCTGGACCCCGGCGAGGACCCTGTTACCGGCGCGCTGCGGGAGCTCAAAGAGGAGACCGGTGCGGTGCCGGATATCTTCCTGCCACTTGGCCGCATCCTCCCCGCCCCCGGCTGCTATGGGGAAGCGCTGTATCTATTTCTGGCCCGGGGACTGCATATGGAAGAGCAAGCCCTGGACCCTGATGAATTCTTGCAGGTGGAGCGCATCCCCTTTCCGGAGATGGTCCACCGCTGCCTCACCGGAGAGATCGAAGATGCCAAAACCGTGGTGGCTGTTCTGAAGGCCAAGGTGCAGCTGAACCTGTAAGGGAGGTTTCTATGGAGCAACCAAAGACCGTCCTGATTGTGGAGGACGAGAAAAACATTGTGGATATCCTGCGCTTCAATCTCCAGCGGGAGGGCTATCAGACCGCTGAGGCCTATGACGGCGAGGAGGGGCTGGAGAAGGCCCGCACCGCAGACCCGGACCTAATTTTGCTGGACGTCATGCTGCCGAAAATGAACGGCTTTGACGTGTGCCGCCAGCTGCGGGAGGCGGGCAGCAGCGTGCCCGTCATCATCCTTACCGCCCGGGAAGAGGAGGCTGACAAGGTTTTCGGCTTGGAGATCGGCGCCGATGACTATATTACCAAGCCCTTTTCCATGCGGGAACTGCTGGCCCGGGTCTCAGCCAATATTCGCCGGACCGCTATGGCGGCAGCAGCTGCGGCGGCTGCCTCTTCCAGCGCTATGCCCGTAGCCGGAGACCTCTCCATCAATACGGACAGTCACCAGGTATTCCGTGCCGGGCAGGCCATCGACCTGACCCAGCGGGAATATGAGCTGCTGACCTTTCTTGCAAGCCATCCCAATAAGGTCTACTCCCGGGTAGACCTGATGGAACAGGTGTGGAACTACGGCTATGTAGGCGACGACGTGCGCACTGTGGATGTGACAGTCCGGCGCCTGCGGGAAAAAATTGAGGTTGACCCGGCCAACCCGGTCTTCATTCTCACCCGCCGGGGCGCGGGCTATTACTTCGCCGTATAAGGACTCCGCAAGCTTCCGTGTTTAGGGTCCCGCTGTCTTACAGTGCACTCATTCCGGGCGGCACCTATCCATCCGGACGGTGATGCTGGAAGAGGTGCGTGCAGTTGTGCCACGCTAGAACTGTGCAGCACCACGGGGATCTATCCCTTTCGTGATTTGGAAAACATAGCAGAAAGGCGGTGAGCCTCTTGTTCCGCAGCCTGCATATGAAGCTGACGCTGATTCTCCTGCTGCTGATTACGTCCTTGATGGCGGTGGTGGGCGCGTTTTTGACCACCAGCGTATCCAGCTTCTATATCGACACTTTTTACCAGCAGATGAACAGCGTCTTCGGTGTGGATCAGCGGGAGTTCATGTCGGATCTGCGCAGCGCCGCGGCTGCGGAAAACGGCGCAGAGCAGATTCGGGACATGCTGGACACCAATGCCGGTTCTCTGGGCATTGATTACCGCACCCGGAACTATTTTGTGCTGGACGGCTACACCGGAAGCTACATCACTGGCTCTGCCGACCAGGCAGCCCTGCCCAGGGAGCAAACTGTAAACCTCCTGACCGCCCGAAACGCTGTGTCAAACGGTGACGAGACCACCGCCGGCGCGAACAGTGATATTACTGCGGATTATATGGATGTGGCCGTCCCCATTCTGGGAGGCGACCACGCCTTCATCATCTATATTCTGGACAATAAGGACACCGTTTCCGGATTGAACAGCCAGCTCTTCACAATCATCATGCAGGCGCTGGTGATTGGTCTTCTGATCTCAGTTCTTCTAAGCTTCCTGCTCTCCAAGACTATGGTGGGACCCATTGAAAAACTGACCGCCGGTGCAGAGAAGGTGGCCGCTGGGGACTTTGATAGCCAGCTGCCTGTGGAGTCCACAGACGAGATCGGCATCCTGACCGGCACGTTCAATGAGATGGCCGGCGTCCTGCAGTCTACCTTGGCCGCCGTTGAAAACGAACGCAACAAGCTAGACACCCTTTTCCTCCACATGACCGACGGTGTCGTGGCCTTCGACCACGCCGGCTACCTCATTCACTGTAACCCCGCTGCCAACAACCTGCTGCAGCGGAAGGTAGAGCCGGACTGCACCTATGAGGAGCTGCTGGGAGACATGCATCCCTTTGAGGAAGTTCTGGCGCTGCAGCGCCCCAACTATGTGGAAGAGGAATTGAAAGTTGGCGAGCGAACGCTGGACGTGTATCTCGCCCCCTTTTCCGACCACGAGCAGGGCGGTGTTCTGATCGTGCTCCACGACATGACGGAACAGCACCGCAACGAGGAACGCCGCAAAGAGTTCGTGGCCAACGTCTCCCACGAGCTGCGCACCCCCCTCACCAATGTCCGCAGCTACGCGGAGACTCTGCGGGACGCTGCTGGCGACATTCCGCAGGAGACCTCTAACAACTTTTTGGATATTATCATTACAGAGACGGACCGGATGACCCATATCGTTCAAGAGCTATTGACCCTCAGCCGCCTGGACGCTGGTGATGCAGAGCTCATTCTCTCCCGCTTCCCCTTCGGGGAGGCCATCGAGAGTGTGGTTCGGGCCAATGCCCTCAATGCCAAACAGCGAGGACACGAGCTGACCTACATTCCCCAGGAGAGCCTGCCGTTGATTGTGGGTGACCGGAGCCGTCTGGAGCAGGTGATGATAAACGTCATTGGCAACGCCATTAAATATACGCCTGATGGCGGTCATATCCGTGTAAGTGCCGGCTCCACAGAGGACAGCGTTTGGATGGAGGTCTGGGACGACGGCATTGGAATCCCCACCAAAGATCGGGATCGCATTTTTGAGCGGTTTTACCGGGTAGATAAGGCCCGTTCCCGGGAGTCCGGCGGCACCGGCCTTGGTCTTTCCATTGCCCAGGAGATCGTTCAACGTCACCACGGTTCCATCGCTCTAGCCCCCCACGAGGGCCCCGGCACCACGGTCCGCATCACACTGCCCATCACCCAGCCCCAGGGCTGAGGCCCCATTGGAAGGAGAACCGGTATGAGCGAGCATACCCGAAAACACCGTGACTTCATCCAGAATATTACCATTGCACTGCTGTTCGTCTCTGCGGTGCTGCTGTTTGCGCAGACGCAGATCTACGGTCTCGGTGTCCATACTGGTTCCTTCCTCTCCGGAAGTGATCTGTCTGTGGATATCGCTGCTCCAAACCAGACGGAAGCTGCCCTGACTGCGCCGGTGCGGGTGGTCGCCACCAGCGCCTTTGGCCGGTATGGAAGTATGGCACTCACCACAGACAGCGACAGCTTTGAGCCCTTGCGGGGCCTTCTGGAGCAGGCGCTGCTCTCCGCCCAGGATTATCGTGCCAGCAATGGCCAGTCCTTTTTCAATGCTCTGAAGAGCACCTCGATCTATTATGACTTTCTTGTACCACTGCCGCTGCCGGTCTTGGCCGAGCTGGTGCGGGCCGACGCGGAAGAGTCTGTTTCCGCCCGCCGTTTGATCTTGGCCGGCGAGGGAGACGGTGTGTCACTTTATCTGTGGGATGACGCGACCGGCTACTATCGCTGCGACACGGCCCTGTCCCTGGAGATTTTGGAGCAGACAGTCAATCAGTATGAATTGGGCAATGCATTTTTCGCATTTGAGAGTTCCGATCCTTATGTTCAGTCCGTCAGCCCCTACTCCCTTTTTTTAGACCCCGAGCCAGTTTTACCGGAGCTATCCATCTCCATCCCGCTCTCAGACTCAGACCGTCTGCTGCTATCCTTGGGCTTTAATCCCAACACCCAGTACCGATATACCGATTCCAGCGGTGCCGAGGTTGTCAGGGAGGGTGAGCGCACCCTGCGCCTGCATACTGACGGCACGCTCTCCTATCAAAGCGGAGGCAGTCCCGCCCTAGTCATTACTACCAGTGAGGAGGCCTCCTTGCTGGAGATTGTGGAGGCCGCCAATTCCCTGCTGCACTCTCTGCTGGCCTCCGCTGCCGGTGATGCCGAGCTATATGTGGAGGGTGTGGAGCAAACAGAGGATGGCATACTCCTGCGCTTTGGCTATCAGGCAGGCGGCGTCCCGATCCGGTTTCGTGATGGGCAAAGTGCCGCTGAGATCACTGTGGTCGGCGGCGTCATCTCTGATATGACCTTCCGGGTCCGGCAATACACCGTGGAGGGAACCGCCTCCTTACTCCTCCCCCTGCGGCAGGCTTTGGCTATTGCCGCCCAACAAGAGGGTGCCGAACTCTCTATTGGCTATGCCGACGGCGGGGCTGGGACCATCAGCGCCGGTTGGCTGGCAGAGTAACGAACGAGGATTGAGGCTTGTGGATCGTTATTTGCTGAAAAATATCATTATCATCATTTTGGTTCTGGTAAATGGCTTTTTGCTGGGGTCTTTATCCATGCGCTATTGGTCCGCCGCAAAAGCGCAGGATCAGATGGAAGAGCAGCTTGTGGCCCTCTTTGCCTCTGACGGTATGGAGCTGGACCCCGACATTATCTCGCAGGACGCGCCGCCCTCTTCGCTCTCCTTGTCCAGGGACTTGGATCGGGAACAGGCCGCGGCAGCCTTTTTTCTGGGCAGCGACATGGCTCAGGGAGATCAGAGCGGTGACACCTATACCTATTCCAGCAAGCTGGGCGCAGCTCGTTTCCGCTCCAACGGCGGCTTTGATATTGTGGGCACCTTGTCTGACGCAGACGGCGAAGAACTCTGCCGGAGGTTCTGTAAAGACTTTTCCTACAGCGAGCCGGTTTTTATCCTGGATGAGAGTGGAAGCGGCAGCGCCACTGCCGTCTGCCTCCATGGCAAGCTCCCCGTTTATAACTGCACAATTACTTTCACCTTTGACCAAGGGAAGCTTTTAACCGTCAGCGGAACCCTGTTGCCAGAGGATGCCTCTGTTATCACGGAGGACCGGGAGCTTCTCTCTGCTCCGGCCGCGCTCACTACCTTCCAGCAGGCTCGCCGTGAGAGCTACATGGTGGCCACCGCCGTTACTGGTCTTACGCCCTGTTACGAGCTCCAGGGGTCCACGGCCTCTGCTCTGTCCCTGACTCCGGTATGGAGAATTGCCACCGACACGTCAGACTATTATGTAAACTGCATAACCGGTACGGTAACTTCTGATTAGTGCTGCTCATGGAATCTTTTTTTCCTCATTTCCAGGAAACATTTGCAATCCCCTATGAAATATGCTATGCTGGTGGTGTGTGAGCGCCGTCCTACAGTCCTCCGCATAAATTGCGGATTGTGCAGGTATGAAGCGCCGCCCGGTGGGTAAACTGTTTTTATCAAACTGCAGTCTGCCGCCGCAAGCTGCTTGAAAAGAGGGTCAAGACTTGACAAAATATATTGTACAAGGCGGAACTCCCCTGTTTGGGGAAGTAGAGATCAGCGGTGCCAAAAACGCCGCTGTCGCCATTATTCCCGCCGCGCTTTTGGTAGACGGTGTCTGCCGAATCGAAAATATTCCTCAAATCTCTGATGTCACCCTTTGTCTCAAAATCCTGGAAAATCTGGGTGCCAATATTCGCAGCATGAACCGGCATACTGTGGAGATTGACTGCCGGCACATCCACTCCACCCGCACCAACTATGACCTGGCCCGCCGCATCCGAGCTTCCTATTATCTCATTGGCGCACTGTTGGGCCGCTTTGGTCAGGCAGAGGTCGCCATGCCCGGCGGGTGCAACTTCGGCGGCGTTCGTCCCATCGATCAGCATGTGAAAGGCTTTACCACCTTGGGAGCCAAGGTAACGGTAGAGGGCGGCTTTATCCGCGCCGCCACCGAGACCGGCCGCCTCAAGGGTGCCAACGTATATCTGGATGTCGTTTCCGTTGGTGCCACCATGAACATTATGATGGCCGCCGTGATGGCAGAGGGTATTACTGTCATTGAAAGCGCGGCCAAAGAACCCCACATCGTGGATTTAGCCAACTTCCTCAACTCTATGGGCGCCAACATCCGGGGCGCAGGTACCGATACCATTAAAATTCACGGTGTGGAGCGGCTTACTGGCGGCAGCTATGCGATCATCCCCGACCAGATTGAGGCGGGAACCTATATGGCGGCTGTAGCGGCCACCGGCGGCCAGGTGCTGGTGAAGAATATTATTCCCAAGCATATGGACTGTATTACTGCCAAGCTGGTGGAAATGGGCGTGGAGGTCGAGGAAAACGAGGACACGCTGCTGGTCCGCCGCTCCGGAAAGTTGCAGCGCACGAATGTCAAGACTTTGCCTTACCCCGGATTTCCCACAGATATGCAGCCGCAGATCACTGCGGTGCTCACCCTGGCGGAGGGCACTTCTCTTGTGACGGAGAGCGTATGGAGCAGCCGTTACCGCTATGTGGACGAGCTCAAGCGCATGGGCGCTAAAATCCAGGTGGACGATAAGACCGCCGTGGTGGAGGGTGTGGAATATCTCACTGGCGCTCCTATCCAGGCCAGTGACCTGCGCGCCGGTGCCGCTCTGGTGATTGCCGCCTTGGCCGCCAAGGGGCGCAGTGAGATCACCCAGGTTCACTACATCGAGCGGGGCTATGAGGACATTGTCTCCAAGCTGCAGGCACTGGGTGCGGACATCCAGTCCGTGGAAGAACCCGACATCAATCTGGAAGCCAATGTCGGCTGACAGTTCATCCCCTGAAATCGACACAATCAACGCCCGCGATGGAGGCTGACGACTTTCGTCGCCCTCGCCGCGGGCGTTTGAAATCCCTCTGTCTGGAATTGCGAGGTATCTCAGCTTGACCACATTACATACTCTTGCCAGCGGTTCCTCAGGGAATGCGCTGGTCATCTCCTGCGGGGAGACGCACCTTCTGGTGGATGCGGGCATCTCCTGCCGCCGGATCACTCTGGGCCTACAGGCTCTGGGGTTGGCTCCCGCGGATTTGGACGCCATTTTCATCACCCATACGCACACGGATCACATCTCCGGTCTCTCCACCCTGTTCAAGCGCACCACCTGCCCCATCCGTACCACGGAGCGCGTCTGCCGGGAGCTGGAGTACCGGATTGCTGGCTTGGCGGACCGCTTTCTGCCGCTGACATACTGCCGCCCCTGTGGAGAGGCGTCCTTTACTGTAACCGCGTTCCCCACTTCCCATGACGCGCCGGGGTCCTGTGGATTCCGCTTCGACACCGCAGACGGCAGCGTGGGGGTTTTAACAGATACCGGCTATGTCACCGAGGAGGCGTCTGATCTCCTTGCCGGGGTAAATTTGGCGGTATTGGAGGCCAATCACGATGTAGAGTCACTGCGGAGCGGGCCGTATCCCTACTATTTAAAGCAGCGTATTCTGGGCGCGGAGGGTCACCTTTGCAACGAGGATGCCGCCCGGTTTGCCGCAGCCCTCGCACGAAGCGGCACCTCGGAGGTGGTGCTGGCCCATCTGAGCCGGGAAAATAACACCCCTGCCATGGCATTGCATGCCGTGGAAAGCGCGCTCTGCGCAGCAGGGCTGCCTCCGTGCACGGAGGGTTCGTCCACTGGGCCACGGGTCACAATTGCTCCCCGGGAAGCTCTGAGTGAGGCTCACGTCGTGGCCAGGAGAGGCTTATGCAGAAGATAACGCTGCTATGTGTTGGAAAGCTGAAAGAAAAATTTTATAGGGAGGCTGTATCTGAGTATGCCAAGCGCCTCTCCCGCTACTGTAAGCTGGAAGTGGTAGAACTCCCAGAAGAACGGCTGCCTGAACACCCCTCCCAGGCGCAGATCACCGCAGCCTTGGCGCGGGAGGCCGAGGAGATCTTTGCAAGGCTCCCCCCCGCTGCCAGCCTGATCGTCCTTTGCATTGAGGGGCGGCTGCGATCCAGTGAGGAACTGGCCCAGTTGATATCCACTTGGTCCAACCGGGGTGAAAAGCAGCTGGTCTTTGTCATCGGCGGCTCTTTTGGGCTCCATGCCTCCGTGAAAGCCAGGGCCTGGGCACAGCTGTCCATGTCCCCCATGACCTTTCCCCACCATCTGGCCCGGGTGATGCTGTTGGAGCAGCTCTACCGGGCGTACCAGATCAACACCGGCGGAAAATATCATAAATAGCATTCCATAAGGAGGCGCGAAATGGAAGCAAAGGATTTTTGGTCGCTTGCCGATCATACATGGATGGAGCGCTGGCCCAAGGACGCGGAGGGCCAGATGGAGCAAGCAGAACGTCTGGCGCTGCAGTCCGAGCTAGACAGCATGGCGGATATCACCATCTCTATGCTGGAGAGCTTCGGTATCCCCGCGTTCAAGGTCGGCACCCAGGGCAAGGTTCTCTTGGGCTTTGCGGGCCTGGGCGTGGAAATTTATGTTCCTGCCTCCCGCCTGGAGGAGGCGCAAATGTTGCTGGCCGCCCAGGGCGGCGATGCGGAATAGGAGGAGCCATATATGGATTTTAAGCAGGAGTACGAAAAATGGCTGCACAGCCCCGTTTTGAGTCCAGAGGAGCGCGCCGAACTGGAGTCGATCCGGCAGAACCCCAAGGAGATGGAGGCCCGGTTCTACGGTCCTCTGGAGTTTGGTACCGCGGGGTTACGGGGCACCATGGCGGTTGGCCTGCACAACATGAATGTACATGTGATCCGCTGGGCCACCCAGGGATTTGCCGACATCATCTGTGCGGAGGGCGAGGCTGGTAAGCGCCGGGGCGTCGCCATTTGCATGGACTGCCGGAATCATTCCATGGACTTTGCCCGGGCGGCCGCCGAGGTCTGCGCCGCCAACGGCATCCATGTGCGCATCTTTGAAGCTCTGCGCCCCACTCCGGAGCTGAGCTTCGCCGTGCGGGAGTATGGCTGTCAGGCGGGCATCAACATCACCGCCAGTCACAACCCCAAGGAATACAACGGCTATAAGGTCTATTGGGAGGACGGCGCTCAGCTCCCGCCGCAGCACGCCGATGCCGTGGCCAAGCGGCTGAGTGAGATTGACATCTTCACGGATATTCGCACCATGCCCTACGACGAGGCGGTAAAGGCCGGTTTTATTGAAACGCTGGGCGCGGAGACAGACGAGAAATTCCTTACCCAGGTGATGGGGCAGGCTAACGATCCGGAGACAGTCGCCAAGGTGGCGGATACGTTCAAGGTGGTCTACACCCCCTTCCACGGCACCGGCTATCAGCTGATCCCCGAGGCCCTGCGGCGTCTCGGCATCCGTCAGCTCCTCTGCCTGCCGGAGCAGATGGTCATTGACGGAAACTTTCCCACCGTGGTCTCTCCCAACCCAGAAAATCCGGAGGGCTTTGCCCTGGCAGTGGACCTTGCCAAGCGGGAGGGGGCTGACTTCATCGTGGGTTCCGACCCCGATGCCGACCGGGTGGGCATCATGGTCCGCACCAAGAGCGGGGAGTTCCAGGTGATCTCCGGCAACCAGACCGGTGTGCTGCTGCTGGACTATCTGATTGGTGCCAGACGACGCTCCGGCAGGATGCCGGAAAACCCCGTGGCCCTCAAAACGATTGTCACCACGGAAATGGCCCGGAAGGTGGCAGAGGTCAACGGCCTTCAGTGCTATGATACCTTCACCGGCTTTAAATTTCTGGCCCAGAAGAAGGACCAGCTGGAAGCTGCCGGAGTGGGCAAGGTCATTTTCGCCTATGAGGAATCCTACGGCTATATGCTGGGCGACTATGTCCGGGATAAGGACGCCGTCACTGCCTCGCTGCTGCTGACGGAGATGGCCGCCTGGTACGCTTCTCAGGGATTGACCCTGGCGGACGCGATGGAATCGCTCTATGAGAAGTACGGCTACTACGCCGAGCACACCTATAACCTGGTCATGCCCGGGCTGGACGGCCTGCGGGACATGGCCAAGCTGATGAAGTCCCTGCGGGAGCATCCTCCGGCGGAGCTCTCCGGCGTGGCTGTCACAGTTCGGAAGGACTATTGGGACGGCAAGTGCGTGGACTGCGTCTCCGGCGCGGTGTCCGCCATGGAGCTCTCCGGCTCCAACGTGCTGCGCTATGAGCTGGCAGACGGTACCTCCGTCATCGTCCGTCCCTCCGGCACAGAGCCTAAGATCAAGGTTTATATCCTAGCCCAGGGCAAAGATGCAGCCGACGCCAACGCGAATCTGGAAAAATATGGACGGTGGGTGGAAGCCCTCAAGCCATAACCTCTCACATCAGCCCCGGATGCCTCTCTTGGCGTCCGGGGTCTTGTATAGGAGCGGCCAAATCCACATACACTGTTCCTATCTGAATGCTGCTGAAAGGATGATGATCATGCACTATCCCTTTTCTCTCCCACCGCTTCCCTATCCCTATGACGCCCTGGTGCCAGAGCTGGATGAGCGGACGCTGCACTTCCACCACGATAAGCACTTTGCCACATACGTGGAGAACCTCAATAAGCTGCTGGAAAGCCACCCTGCCTATCACAGCTGGTCTTTGGAACAGTTGATCCAGGGCTGGCCGGAGATGCCGGAGGAGATTCGTCAGGGTGTCCGTAACAACGCGGGCGGCGTGTATAACCACGACCTCTATTTCAAGACGCTGGCACCGCTGCCGGCCTCCTCTCCCTCTGGGGCGTTGGCTCAGGCTGTAGAACGGGATTTCGGTGATCTCGACAAGCTGCGCTCGGCCATGAAAACCGCAGCCCTGGGACAGTTTGGCTCTGGATGGGCCTGGCTGGTGGGCTGCCCGGACGGGACACTCTCCATTCAAAAGACTCCCAACCAGGATACTCCCCTTCCACTCTGCCCCCTGCTGACCTGCGACGTTTGGGAGCACGCCTATTACCTGCAGTATCAGAACCGGCGGGGCGACTATTTTGATGCCTGGTGGCGTCTGGTGGACTGGCCCCAGTTGTCCCAGCGATATGAGATGTGGATGGAAAACCGTCCTCACTGTCCTCTGGGGTAAAAAGGAGGGCGCCGCTAAAGGAACGGCGCCCTCCTTTTTGGATGTCTTTCATAACGGTATCCCTGTCCATGGAAGAGAAGTTTTGATTCCTTGGCAAGCTGGGCGCCTCATATGATGGAAGCGGAAGCTCCTATCTGAAGCAAAGGATTTCCTATCCGCTGATCCGGCATCCGCTTTGCTGAACGGTAGGAATTTGAGTACCTTTCCTCTAAAAAATTCCAAATCCATTGGGTGCCGTTCATGCTTCCCGCTGGATGGCGACCATGTCCACGTAAGCGCGCGTTGGATGATGTGGGTCAAAATAGATTGCCGGCTGTTGATGCCTGAAAGACGGTTTTGCCCAGAACAGGCCGCTCCTGACAATATAGGTTTGTCCCTGATATTCGTAAGAGCACTGCACCACCCAGGGGGAGCACTGTCCGGGTCGCTTTACAAACGCACTCGTATTCCAGTTGATCCAAACGAGATGCCGAATAGACTGCACCTCTCCGGCGGTCAGCACGCCTTCTGCCTTCAGGCGTTTTATCCGTCTCTTCTGTTGTTGAAATTTCAGAACAAATCCCAGGCCTGTCAGCAAAAAAATGATACCGATCGGGAGCAAAAACCAGGTGGGGCCGCCATTTACGGGCACGCCGGTTACAACAAACAGCATGCTCAACAGTACAAACAGCGCCCCCATCAGTCCAAATAAAAACGCGCAGAAGGAACTGATGGTATCAGGAGGCTTCATGCGATCCCCCCAATGTTTTTTTATCATATTACCATGTGACGCAGCTCTTTACAAGAGCCACTCTCCCCGCCCTTCTCTGAGATCTGAAAATTTTTCGTTGACAAGCCGCTATATTTTTAGTATACTAGAAAGTCGAGAAAACTGTTGAAGGGGGATTCGCACATGAGTCTGCTGCTGACCGGCGGGACCGTCTTTTGGAAAGGACATTTTCAGAATATGGACCTGGCAATGGATCAGGGCCGTATTGTTTCCGTTCCTCAGGAGGCACCTTCCGTCATTTCCTTACCCAACTGTTTGATTGTTCCAGGTTTCGTCGATGTGCATGTGCATCTTCGGGAGCCTGGTTTTTCTTATAAGGAGACAATCTCCACCGGGACAGCGGCAGCGGCCGCCGGAGGATACACGGCGGTGTGTGCCATGCCAAACCTGAGCCCGGTGCCGGACAGTCTGGAGCACCTGCGCGTTCAGCAGGAGCTGATCGCGCGCCATGCCAAAGTCCGGGTCTATCCCTATGGCTCCATCACTCAGGGCGAACAGGGTTCGGAGTTGGCAGACCTGGCAGCGCTGGCCCCGTATGTGGCCGGCTTCTCCGACGACGGCCGGGGCGTTCAGTCCGAACCGCTGATGCGCCGGGCCATGGAGCTTGCAAAAAAGCTGGAGCGGCCGATTGTTGCCCACAGCGAGGACGAGTCCCTTCTATCCCCCGGCTGGGCCGTCCATGACGGAGACTTTGCCCGTCGGCACGGCCTCATCGGCAATAATCCAGAGAGTGAGTGGCGGCAGGTGGAGCGGGATCTGCGGCTGGTCCGGGAGACCGGCTGCCGCTACCATGTCTGCCACGTCTCTACGAAAGAGAGCGTGGCTCTCATCCGCGCCGCCAAGGCGGAGGGCCTGCCCGTCTCCTGCGAGACCGGCCCTCACTACCTGGTGCTGTGCGACGAAGACCTGCTGGATGAGGGCCGCTTCAAGATGAATCCCCCCATCCGCTCCGCCGCGGACCGGGACGCCCTGGTAGAAGGCCTGCTGGATGGCACGGTTGACTGCATTGCAACGGATCACGCCCCTCACAGCGCCGAGGAAAAGTCCAAGGGACTTCGCGGCAGCCTTAACGGCATCGTGGGACTGGAGACGGCCTTTCCGGTGCTCTACACCCAGCTGGTGCGCCCCGGCGTCCTCCCACTGGATACTTTGATTCGTGCCCTATGCGTCGCCCCCCGGCGGCTGTTCGGCCTTCCGGGCGGCGCGCTGGACGAGGGCGCGGACGCGGACCTTGCTGTGCTGGATTTGAACCGCCCCCATATGATCGACAGCGGTACGTTCCGCTCCCTGGGCCGCGCCACGCCTTTTGACGGCTGGGGCGTCAGCGCCGCTGTCGCCATGACCATCTGCGGCGGCGAAATCGTCTACCACGATCTGCCGACGCGGGAGGCGTGATGGCTCCTTTGGCAGGGACGCTCACTCCTCCGCATTTTCGATGAATGCCGCCCGTGGCGGCGGAAGGGAAACTTCTATGAAGCAATCACTCTTTACTTTGGAGCACACCCGGCAGCTGGGCAGTGATATCTATGAACTGGTTCTCTCCGGAGACACCTCTGCCATCACTGCGCCAGGACAATTCGTTAACATCGCCCTGCCCGGAAACTTTCTGCGCCGCCCCATCTCTGTTTGCAACTGGACAGAGCATGCCCTGATGCTGTTGGTCCGAGTGGTGGGCGAAGGCACTCACACGCTGGTTCGCTCTGTTCCCGGAACGGAATTAGACGTGCTCAGCGGCCTGGGCAACGGCTTTGATATCGTGCAGGCCGGTTCCTCGCCCCTGTTGGCAGGCGGCGGTATCGGCATCGCGCCGCTGTATGGCCTGGCACAGCGGCTTCTGGAGCAGGGCTGTACCCCCACGGTGGCACTGGGGTTCCGCACCGGACAGGACGTCTTCTATTTAGAGGAGTTCGCAGCTCTGGGCTGCCGGCTGCTCCTGGCCACGGAGGATGGAAGCCTGGGCACCCGCGGCTTTGTCACCGACTGCATCCGCAATGTGCCGGAGTGCACCTATGTCTTCGCCTGCGGTCCTCTGCCCATGCTCCGCGCCGTCCACAGTCTTCCTCAGCTCACCGGCGGGCAGTTCAGCTTTGAGGCCCGGATGGGCTGTGGCTTTGGCGCATGCATGGGCTGTACAGTGCCCACCGCAAACGGCTCCAAGCGGGTATGCAAGGATGGCCCCATCCTGTACAAGGAGGAAATCGTATGGTAGATCTGACTGTCACCCTGGCGGGGGTGGCGCTGAAAAATCCCATCATCCCCGCCTCCGGCACCTTTGGCTATGGCCGGGAGTATGCGGAGGTTTATGACTTGGACATTCTGGGGGCCTTCTCCTGGAAAGGTACCACTGCCCAGGCCCGCCTGGGCAATCCCCAGCCCCGCATCGCGGAAGTCCCCTCCGGTATGCTGAACGCCGTGGGCCTGCAAAATCCCGGCATCGACGCGGTCATCGCACAGGAGGTCCCCCACATTGCTGAAATCTTTCACGGTCCCGTCATTGCCAACGTGGGGGGCTTCTCCGTGGAGGAGTACGCGGAGAACTGCCGGAAGCTGGACGGTGTGGACCAGGTGAAAATTCTGGAGGTAAACATCTCCTGTCCCAACGTCCACGCTGGCGGAAGGAACTTCGGCTCTGATCCCGCCTCCGCCGCCCAAGTCGCTCGTGCCGTGAGAGCCGTGACAAAAAAGCCGGTATTCATGAAGCTTTCCCCCAATGTGACGGACGTTGCGGAGATTGCCCGCGCCTGCGAAGCGGAGGGGGCTGATGGGCTGTGCCTCATCAATACCCTGTTAGGGATGCGCATTGACCTGAGGACGAAGCGGCCCCTGCTGGCCAACCGTACCGGCGGGCTGTCCGGTCCCGCCGTGTTCCCGGTGGCGCTGCGGATGGTGTGGGACGTATACGAGGCCGTGAAACTGCCCATCATCGGCTGCGGCGGCGTCTCCTCCGCGGAGGACGCGGCGGAGATGATGCTGGCCGGCGCCTCCGCCGTAGAGGTGGGCGCCGCCAACCTGCGGGACCCCCTGGCCTGCAAAACCATAATTGAGGCCCTGCCCGGCGTCTGCCAGCGGTTGGGCGTCACCCAGATTTCAAATTTGACAGGAGGCGCACATTCATGAGTGCAAAAGATGTGATCATTGCCCTAGACTTTCCCACCCGTGAGGAGGCTCTGGGCTTTTTGGACCAGTTCCCTGCCGGGGAAAAGCCCTTTGTGAAGATCGGCATGGAGCTCTTCTACGCCGAGGGGCCACAGATGGTCCGGGAGATCAAGTCCCGGGGCCACAGGATTTTCCTGGATTTGAAGCTCCACGACATTCCCAACACCGTGGGCCGGGCCATGGCGGTGCTCAGCCGTCTGGATGTGGATATGGTGAACCTGCACGCTTCCGGTGCCTCCGCCATGATGCGCGCCGCCCTGGAGGGGCTGACCCGGCCTGATGGCACCCGCCCCATCCTCATTGCCGTGACCCAGTTGACCTCCACCGACGCAGCGACGCTAAAAAACGAGCTGCTCATTGACACTCCTATGGCGGAGACAGTGATGGCCTATGCCAAAAATGCCGCAGACAGCGGCCTCGACGGCGTGGTTTGCTCTCCCCTGGAGGCGGCGCTGGTAAAGGAGCAGTGCGGGGAGAGTTTCCTCACCGTCACCCCCGGCATCCGCTTTGCCGACAGCACCGTGGGAGACCAGAAGCGCATCATGACTCCGGAGAAGGCCGGCAGGTCCGGCTGCGACTACATTGTGGTGGGCCGTCCCATCACCCAGGCTGCGGACCCCGTGGCCGCGTACCGCCGGGCGGTAACGGACTTTTTTGGCTGAGGAGGAACCATCATGGAACTGCTGACCTATTTTCAAAATCGACGCAGCGTGCGCAGCTATACCGGCGCCCCTGTCCCGGAGGAGGCAGTGAACCAGATTCTCCAGGCTGGAATGCTCTCCGCCAGCGGCAAGGCCCTGCGTCCTTGGGAGTTTATTGTGGTGCGGAACAAAGAGACGCTCCGTACCCTGGCTGAGTGCCGGAAGCCTGCCGCCAAAATGCTTCAGGACGCAGACTGCGCCATTGTGGTGCTGGGAGACGAGGCCCGCTCGGACGTGTGGGTGGAGGACTGCTCTGTTGTCATGGCCAACATGCATCTGATGGCCGACGGTCTGGGCGTCGGCAGCTGTTGGGTCCAGGGCCGTCTGCGGGAGGCTTCTGCCGGCGGCAGCAGCGAGGCCTTTGTCCGAAAGCTCCTGGGTTTCCCCGAGCATCTCCGTCTGGAGGCCATTTTAACCCTTGGGATGCCTGTCCAGCGCCCGGAGCCCCACTGCCTGGAGAAGTTGCCCACAGAGAAGATCCACCGGGAGACCTATTAACCCCACGACCAGGCCCCATGCGGGCCGGTCTGGCCATTGAGAGAAAGGAAAGGAACCATGAATCTGGAACGTACCATTGCCCATGATCTGCTGAGTATCGGCGCAGTCTTTCTACGACCGGACGAGCCCTTCACCTGGGCCAGCGGCATCAAAAGTCCCATCTACTGTGACAACCGTCTGACTCTGACCGCCCCCACCGTCCGCACCCACGTGGAAGAGGGATTGGCGGAGCTGGTCCGCACCCACTATCCAGAGGCCCAGGTGCTGATGGGCACCTCCACCGCAGGCATCGCTCACGCCGCCATTGTGGGTCATCTCATGAATCTGCCCATGGGCTATGTCCGCTCCGGCAACAAGGACCATGGCCGTCAGAACCGCATCGAGGGCAGGCTGGAAAAGGGCCAGAAGGTAGTGGTGGTGGAAGACCTGATCTCCACTGCCGGAAGCTGCATTGAGGTGGTGGAGGCTCTGCGGGATGCCGGCGCGGAAGTTCTTGGCATCGTCTCTATCTTCACCTACGGCCTCCAAAAGGGTCTGGACCGGCTTGCCGCCGCTCAGGTTGCCAATTACAGCCTTTCCAACTTTGACGCAGTGTGTGAGGTGGCCGCCGAGGAGGGGCAGATTCGTCCGGAGGACATTGAGCGGCTCAGGGCGTTCCGGGCCAATCCCTCGGACGAGGGATGGATTGCGGTGAAATAGCCCCCTCCGTCTTCATTGAAGAAGCGTCCCGCTCCTCTCGCGCTTTTGCCATTTCTTTGCCGGGTTTTAGCCCCTCTCTTGTTCTTTTCCGGCGTCCGTCGGGAGCTTCCATACCTGCAGCCATTTTAAAAGGAGGAATTTCATGCCCAGAAACATCATTGACGTCATTGACCTCTCCGTGGAGGAGATCGACGAGCTGATTGCCACTGCGGAGGACATTATCACCAACCCCGTCAAATATCAGGACATCTGCGCCCACAAACAACTGGCAACCTTGTTCTTTGAGCCCTCTACCCGCACCCGTCTCAGCTTTGAGTCCGCTATGCTTGCTCTCGGCGGCAGCGTGCTAGGCTTCTCCGAAGCCAATTCCAGTTCCACCGCCAAGGGTGAGACTGTGGGGGACACCGTCCACACCGTCAGCTGCTATGCCGACATCATCGCCATGCGCCATCCCAAGGAGGGCGCGCCTTATGCCGCCGCTCAGTTCAGTGAGGTGCCCATCATCAATGCCGGTGACGGTGGTCACAACCACCCCACCCAGACCCTGACAGACCTTTTGACCATCCACCGGGAGAAGGGGCGTCTGAATGGCTTTACCATTGGCTTTTGCGGCGATCTGAAATTCGGACGCACCGTCCACTCCCTGGTGAACGCCCTGAGCCGGTATGAGAACATCAACTATGTGCTCATCTCCCCCGCAGAGCTGAAGCTTCCCCGTTATGTGAAGGAGGAGGCCTTGAAAAAGCGCGGCATCCACTACACCCAGTCCACAGTCCTGGAGTCCGTCATCCCCCAGCTGGACATTC
>ENA-UOJP01000382-UOJP01000382.1-human-gut-metagenome-genome-assembly--contig:-C102-NODE-382-length-90346-cov-7.057381_pt1 | contig 90346 bp, 104 predicted proteins | sample MGYA00242353_ERZ723900 | MGnify/ENA metagenome assembly ERZ723900 | reverse complement strand
AATTCCCCGGAGGCGATGCTGCGCATCTGTCCGGGCTACCGGCCCGCAGACGGCGATGAATCTGTAGCCCGGGCAAGGCGCGTTAAGCGCCGCCCCCGGGAGCAGAGCGCAGAATCCCCCCTTGCAGTTCGCAGAGTGACTGAATTCCCCGGAGGCGATGCTGCGCATCTGTCCGGGCTACCGGCCCGCAGACGGCGATGAACCTGTAGCCCGGGCAAGGCGCGTCAAGCGCCGCCCCCGGGAGCAGAGCGCAGCGTGGCTGAATTCCCCGGTGGCAGCGCGAAAAAGGTGAGGGCTACACCCGCCACTCGCTCCTTTCTTCACCGTTCACCAGCAGCCTGCGTTTTTCCCCCGCCGGCAACGACACCTTCAGCGCTTTCCACGCCGGACGATAATCGCCGCGCGCGTTCACCTTCAGGTTGATGCTGGCGCTATCGCAAACCATTTCCCATTCTACCCACAGCGCATGGCCATTCTGATAGCCCCAGCTTTCGCCATCATCTTCAAACAGCAGGCCGCGACGGGTCCCCACGCCCTTCAGCGGGAACAGCTTCAGCTCGCGGCAATCGTCTTTTTGCGCATCGACGTGGCGGATACGCTCGCTCAGCGGCAGGCCTGCTCCGGCGCGAACCAGCAGCGGCAGTTTTTCCAGCGGCGCATCAAGGACGATCCACTGGCCTCCCGCGAACCACTGGTGGCTATCAAAGTCGTACCAGCCGTCCTGATTGGCCGGCAGCCAGACGCGGCGCTGACGCGCGCCGGGTTCGACGACGCTGGCGACCAGAAGATCGCGACCCAGCAGGAAGTCGTCGCATTCGGCAAACGTCTGCGGATCGTGTTCGTGATCGAGGAAGGTCGGACGCAGCATCGGTTCATCGTCGGCGTGAGCCTGCCACAGCAGCGTATAGAGGTACGGCAGCAGACGATAGCGCAGCTCAATGGCTGAACGGATAGCCGGCGTGACTTCCGGGTACATCCAGGCTTCGTTGACCGTCTGGTCGTCATTCCACGAGTGAATGGTAAAGCGCGGATGCATAACGCCGTTTTGTACCCAGCGCACGAATAGCTCCGGGTCCGGTTTATCGCCAGAGAAGCCGCCAACATCGTGGCCGACGTTGAACAGCCCGGAGAGGCTCATTCCCAGCCCCATGCGGGTGTTATAGCGCAGCGTATCCCAGTTGGTACGGTTATCGCCGCTCCAGGTCTGGACGTAGCGCTGCATCCCGGCGCAGCCGGAGCGAGAGATCAGGTACGGTCGTTTGTGCGGCGCAAAGCGCTGCTGAGCCTCCAGCGACGCGCGCATCATCAGCAGCGGCATGACCGGGCGAATATGTTTAATGGCAATTTCCTCGCCAAACCCGTAACAGCGGGCTTCGCCGTCCCAGACTTCATACTCGTTATTATCGTTCCACGTGGAGTCGATGCCCATCTCCAGCAGCTGGGTTGTCACGCCTTCCTGCCACCAGGCGACGGTTTGCGGGTTGGTAAAGTCAAGGTGCGACCCTTCGTCATCCCAGAAGCTGGAGCGCTCGGGAGCATCCGCCTGTGAATCGCGGATAAAAAGCCCGCGCTCTGCGACCTCGTTATAGCGCGGATGGTCCTGCAGCAGGCAGGGCTTAATATTGGCGGCGAGCTTCAGTCCGGCATCGTGGAAGGCCTGGCTCATCACCTTCGGCTGCGGCACCTTGTCGTTGTTCCAGTTAAAGACGTAGCGCTTGCCGTCAATCGAGGTATAGCCGGAAGAGAGCTGGAACGAATCGCACGGAATGGCATGTTCATCGCACAGGCGGATGAAGTTCATCAGCTGGTTTTGCGCATCCGGCGCGTCGGTGTAGTGCATCGTCGAACCGCTGTAGCCGAGACTCCATTTCGGTCCGAATAGCGTTTTGCCGGTCAGGCGTACGAATGCTTTGGTGATATCCAGTACCCGTTTGCCGGAAAAAAGATAGTAATCGATGTCGCCGGCTTCCGCCTGCCAGCGGCGATAGGCGGTATGGTAATTATCGATTTCGTTGCCGAGATCCAGCCAGCAGCTGCTCAGGTTGTCGTAAAACAGACCGTAGCTGACATCGCTACGCTGCGCGATGGTAAACGGAATATGTTTGTACAGCGGGTCGGTGCTCGCCGCGTTATAGCCCATGGCGTCGAGGTTACGCATCTCATAGCGCTTCCCGTTACGCTGCAGATCGCCGGCTTTTTCGCCCAGACCGTAGAAGCGTTCGTCTTTGCGTCGGCTCAGGTAGTGGGCAACGCCGTCGCCGTGCGCATTCGCCAGGTAGGCGCTGGTGGGGCGGTCGTTAACCAGCGGCTGCCACTCGCCGGCCTCATCGCGATAGCTCCATTCCAGCCACAGCGGCTGGTGGACGGTGACGCGCAGCTGGTCGGTGGCGATGCTCAGGGTATCGCTATGCTCCGTGAGCTGCCAGGCGGGGAGGCTAAAGCCGCTCAAATCTTCGCGCGGGCGCCCTTCCCAAGGCACGTCCTGCTGGGGAGCGATACTCCAGGTGCGATCCAGCGCCAGCTGGCCGTGCCGCTTTAGCAGCACGCGGAACATATTCTCTTCCAGCACGTACAGACACAGGGTGTGCTGGCCGTCTACGATCAGCTCAACGTGGTGGTCCAGCCGTTGGTGCAAAGTCCAGTTTTTCAAAGTCTTCATTTTTTACATCCACTCTCAGGCGCGTTTTGCGCGACGTTCAGCAATAAATGCCACCAGGAATACCGCGCCAATCAGGTCAAAGAACCCCATGGCGATAAATAGCGGGTTGAAGCCGATTTTGTCGGCGGTGACGCCAATCAACAGCGAGAACAGAAAGCTGGCGATCCAGGCGGCGGAGCCGCGCATCCCGTTCACGGTCGCCATCTGTCCTTTATCGAACGACTCCACCACCAGCGCGCTGAGCATGCAGGAGATGATCTGGTGGCCGAAGCCGCCTATCGAAATCAGCACGATGGTGATATAGGGATCGCGGGTGATCGCCACGGTGGCGAGCGAAATCATCAGGAAGGCGCCGGTGACGGAGCTGGCGACCACCGAGTTCACCCGCGAACAGCCGAACCAGCGGGTATACAGTTTGGTCAGATAGCCGCTGGCGACGCTGCCGAGGTCGGCCGCCAGAAACGGCAGCCAGGCAAACATGGCGATTTGTTTTAAATCCATGCCGTGCTCTTTCGCCAGGTAGAGCGGTACCCAGAAGCTCAGCACCGCCCAGGCGGGCTCAGCCATAAAGGCCGGAATGGCGATACCGTAGAAGCGCTTGTTTTTCGATACGGTTTTTAGCGCGGTAAAGAAGGGCAGTTTGACCGGTGGCGCTTCATTGTCCTGCTGGATCAGCGCCAGCTCAGCTTTACCGAGGTTAGGGTGTTTTTCCGGGTTATGATAGAACGCCCACCACAGCACGACCCACAGCAGCGCCAGCGCGCCGGTGAACATGAATGCCCCCTGCCAGCCGAACGAAGCGTGTGCGAAGTAGATAATCGGCGGCGCCAGCATGGCGCCCACGGAGAAGCCGACGCCCGCCCAGCCTGCCGCGATCGGCCGCTCGGATTTTGGAAACCACTCACCCAGCGTTTTGGCGTTGGCTGGCGTTGCCGCCGCCTCAGCGCCGCCCATGAAAAAGCGCAGAATCGCCAGGTGCAGCCAGCTCCCCGCCCCGGCATGGGCGATGCAGGCGATGGCCCACAGGGTGGCGCAGATCATAAAGCCGAGCTTGAGGCCAATAACGTCGATAAGCCAGCCGCAGAGCGGCTGGAAAATGGTGTACGCCAGCTGAAAAGCGCCGACTATCCATGAGTACTGTTCAGTGGTAATACCCAGGGAGGTTTTTAGTTCCGGGGCGATAATCCCCAACGAATTACGCGTGATGTAGTTAACGGTGACGCCGAGTAAAAACAGCACCAGCATCCACCAGCGCAGGTTCTTCACTATGCGGCGCGATTTACTGACCGCCATATCATTATTGAGGCCTTGGCTCATAGAACTCTCCACGAGACATGTAGTAGGGAAAATTGACCAACCCGCTTGCTGAGTTGTCGCTAAAATTTTCTATTTCGTTGTTTGTTAAGGTTGATGTCTCGACACTATTGGTTGACTAATCTCAAAGGTGTTGGACCAATTCAGGCTAAGGGAGAATGCGAGCGGGCAATAGCGACAATTCTGCAAATATTTTCATGGGACGATCCAGATCGCAGTATGACATCGCCAAATCGCTTAAAAATATTCACATTCTCAATATGAAAATTTTTTCATGAGCAAAGTAGAGCGCGATCACAAAATGGACAAAAAGCTGAAAGTGAGCGAAATCGCGGCGCGTACCGGGCTGTCGGTGAGCACGGTATCGCGGGTGCTGGCGGGAAAAGCAAATACCAGCGCCAGGGCTCGCCAGAGGGTACTGGAGTGCGCCCGCGAGCTGGGCGTGATGGAGGGTATCGCCGCCGGGCGAATGCTGCTCAATAATCTGGTGGTCTTTGCCCCTCAGCGCGCTTTCGATGAACGCACGGATATTTACTACTATCGGGTGATTCAAAGCATCAATAGCGCCCTTATGCCGCATGAGGTACACCTGCGCTATTGCGCGCTGGAAGAGAACGACAGCGATGCCAATTTGTTTTTGCAGCGCATGCATGAAGCATCGACCCAGGCCGCGATTTTACTGGGTATCGACGATCCGCATATTCACGATCTGGCGGCCGATCTGGCGAAGCCCTGCGTGATGATTAACTGCCACGACGCGGGAATGCGTTTACCCTCCGTGGCGCCGGATCATCGGCTGATCGGCCAGTTCGCCGCCCGGTATCTGTTTGAGATGGGGCATCAGGCGATCATGAACGTGATGTGCCTGCGCCGCTATACCATGGAGCTGCGTCTGCTGGGCATTAAGCAGGCGTGGCGGGCGCGTAATCTCCGTTTCGTTGACGGCAGGGATTTACTCGCTGTGGCCAACTTCAGCGCCAGGGATACCGAGGAAAAAGTCGGGGAGTGGCTGGATCAGCGCGGCGATGGCCCGCTGCCGACGGCATTTCTGGTGGGCGGTGATTTTATGGCGGCAGGCACGATCGCCGCATTACAAAAACGCGGTTTGCGCGTCCCGCAGGATGTTTCCGTCATGAGCATCGACGGCTTTAACCTGGCGGCGATCCAGGATGTACCGCTAACCGCCGTCCACGTCCCACGCGATGAATTAGGGGCCGAAGCGGTACATCTATTACAGCAGAGGCTGATCCGTCCCGATGCGCCGCACGGCGCGTTACTCCTGCATGGGACGCTGGCAGTACGCGATTCGGTACGGCGGATACGCGCCGGTAACCGCCGTACCGCCGTTGAAGCGAAGGGGCTATATGATGATTAATTCGCCATCCCCAACGCGCGCTTACCGTGGATATTTAAGTCATCCAGCGTAAAGCGGCCTTCCCAGTCGCTTTCATAATCCTCGCGGGGGAAATCTCCCGGCGAAGCGCCGCGCGCCAGCGCCGCTTTGACCTTCTGCGCGTAGGCGAGGTTTTTCTCGCACATTGGCGCGGCGGGAATATACATCACGTTGCCCCAGCCCTGCTGATTTTCCACCGGCGCGACCGAGTGGATCACGTCGCAGTGCCACCATACCGAATCGCCCGCATTCAGCGCCGGAATAGAGCTTAAGGCTTTGATCAGCAGCGGGTGCCATTTTTCCGAAATCGGCAGCACCTTGCCCGGCGCGACGCCGCACAGCTCATCTTCCGGGACATCATCGAGCAGCGGACGCAGCAGCACGTAAGCCATCGCTTCCGGGATCGGCACCACGTGCAGCAGGCCCTGATCGGGGATCATATCGGAGAGCGCGGTCCACCCCTGGAAGGTGCGGAACACCGAGCATTTGGTGGTGTTGTCGACCGTATACTCTTCGACTTCGGTGCGGTGCGCCGCGTCCCACGGGTCGTAAGCATCAATGTTGCCGTTAAACACGTCGGCAAACACTCTCTGATAGGCCGGCAGCAGCCAGCGCTCCAGGGCGCCGGAATCGGTATGCGCCCCCAGTCCTTTCGAGGTGGTTCCCGGCGGGCGGCGGCGAATGCGGTCCGGGTAAATGACGCTGACGTCCGGGTCGAACCACTGCTTGCCGTCGCGGTTAAAGGTCCACAGACGGTTGAGGAACGACTGCACGGCGGCCATTTCATCGCTCTGTCGCGCCTGCATCTGCGCCTGGGACCAGTAAATCGGATAGATTTCCGGGCGCGAAGCTTCCAGCGACCCGAAAAAGGTATCGCCGGGACCTTTATAAACGTCATCGAAATGGTTGCGGTCGAGATACTCGAGCATTGCGTTGTCCCACGCCAGCGCCTGTTCGCGAGAAAAATGGCCCTTGATAACGGCGCAGCCGCGACGCTTGATGAGCTCGCGCTGGGCTTCCGTGACCTGACCCCGGGCAATATCGGCGAACGGGATCGTCGGCCAGACGTCCTGACCGCTGGCCTTAAGGGCGTCAATCTCTTCCAGACGCGCGGAGATACGCGCCGTCAGCCGATCGAACACCGCCTGCACGTCGCCAATTTGCGCCCGCAGCTCCTGTTTAATCCGGCGGATGGCCGCTTTGGGGTCGGCGGGTAAAGTTTCACAGGTATGGGTAACAGCCATAATGACCTCTCATCTTTCATTCGAAAGTAATATATCTTACATATGATAATTTAAGTTAAAATTAAGTTAATGCAAGTTTAAAATTATGCGGAGGTGCACAAAACGGGAAGCCGGGGCGGTAAACCCCGGGTGGCGTTACTCGTTGAACGGGGCGGTGTAGTCGAGGACGGCCTGAATGACGTTCAGCGCGCCGTCGTGGTTGTTATCATCGGTGGCAAAACGCGACACCGCCTTGATGCTTTCGGCGGCGTTGGCCATCGCGAAAGAGTATTTCACCAGCTTCAGCATTTCCGTATCGTTAGCGCTGTCGCCAATGGCTACGCAGGCCTGCGGTGAGATGTTCCAGCGCTTCAGCAGGCGGCTGATGCCGTTGGCTTTATGCAGGCCGGGGATAATCAAATCGACGAAGCCGAAGCCGCTGGTGACCGGCTTCATGATGCCGTCCAGCGAGACGTGCAGTTTGTCGATAAGCTGCGGGATTTCGCTATCCGGCAGGTTTAGGGAAAACTTAAACAGCGTGTCGTTGATGTCATGATAGCTGCTAATGCGCTGCAGGCGATGGTAGTGCTTTGACATCAGGGTGACGAACGCCTCGGGCGCGCGCTCGCTGACGTAAGCGCTCTCGAGGCCGCAGGCGACGAAGTTGAGCTGCGGGTCTTTCAGCAGTTCGCCAATGACGACCTGGGATTCATGACGGGTGAGTTCGCCGTGGAACAGCTGTTGACCGCGTTCGTAAACCAGCGCGCCGTTCTCGGCAACAAAGGAGATTTGGTCACGGATTTCCGGGAAAAAAGAGATCAGCTGGTAGTACTGGTTGCCGCTGGCGACCACGAACTCAATACCCTGCTGCTGGAGTTGCGCGAACTGCGCGAGAAAACGCGAGCGGTCATACTGCTTGGCGTCATTGAGAAAAGTTCCGTCCATATCGGTGACGATAACTTTAACGGTCATAACACATGCTCCTGGCTTAACTTCGACCAGTAACATTCTAATTACAATGTGATGGGGAGCACAAATTTATTTCGAATGAAAGTTTGCGTTCACCTCTGTGCAGCGTAAAACCCCGGATTGCGGCGTAAACGCCTTACCCGGGCTACCGGCCCGCAAACGGCTTCGAACCTGTAGCCCGGCTAAGCGCAGCGCAAGCCGGGGGATGAGATTTACAGCGTATGCTCGGTACGGGCGATAATATCGTCCTGAGCATCCGGCGACAGGGCGGTAAAGAACGCCGAGTAACCGGCCACGCGGACCACTAAATCACGATACTGGTCTGGGTGTTTCTTCGCTTCCAGCAGCGTCTCGCGCGACACGATGTTGTACTGAATATGCCAGCCTTTATGCACCTCGAAGAAGGTGCGCAGCAGCACCATCAGTTTCTGCTTATCCGACGCGTTCTCCAGCGTGGCCGGGTTCAGCTTCTGGTTAAGCAGTACGCCGCCGAGGATTGAGCCGGTCGGCAGTTTACCCACCGAGCTGATTACCGCTGTCGGCCCGAGATGGTCGGTACCGGAGGCCGGGCTGGCCCCTTCCGCCAGCGGCGAGTGCGCTTTACGGCCATCCGGCGTCGCCATCGTTTGGGCGCCAAACGGCACGTTGGCGGAGATGGACGAGGTGCCGGCGTAGTAGTTGCCGCCGATCGGGCCGCGACCGTAGCGCGGGTTATGATACAGCTTCAGCTCGTCGATATAGGTCTGGTAGGCGCGAGCCAGCAGCATATCCACGCTGTCTTCATCGTTACCGTATTTCGGCGCGCCGTTGATTAAGCGCTGGCGCAGCTGCTCGTGGGTCAGGCCTTCGAAGTCTTCAGCCAGCGCCTTTGCCAGCTCCTGCTGACCAATAACGCCCTGATCGAACACCAGCTTCTTCACCGCCGCCAGGCTGTTGCCGAGGTTAGCGATGCCGACCTGCAGACCGGAAACCCAGTCATACTTCGCGCCGCCCTGCTTGATGCTCTTCGCGCGCTCGATGCAGTCATCGACCAGCGCCGAGCAGAGAATATCGTGCACGTTCTCTTCCAGCATGGTGTCGACCACGTACTCAATCTCGATAGATTTGCGCGTGTAGTAGCGGATCTGCGTATCCCAGTCGGCCAGAACCTGTTCAAAGTTGTCGAAGTTGCCTTTTGACAGCGCATGTTCCTGCGGCAGGAAAACCTGGCCGCTGGTGGCATCGCGGCCGCCTTCCAGGGTTGCCAGCATGACGCGGGCGAAGTTGATAAAGCTCATCCCGGTGCAGCGATAGCCCCATTTACCGCCGACGGCGGTTTCGATGCAGCCGATAGCGGCATAGTCGTACGCGTCCTGCGGCTCAATCCCCAGCTTGATAAATTCCGGGATGACGATTTCGTCGTTGTTGAACGCCGGCATCCCGAAGCCGCAGCGGATCACCTGCACGCAGGCGTCGAGGAAGTCGTTGCTCATGCCCGCGTGATAGCGCACGCTGAGGTTAGGTTGAGTCGAACGCAGCCGACCGCAGGATTCCAGGATGGCGTAGGAGAGCGGGTTCACCGCGTCCTGCGCGTTGCCGTCCACCAGATTCTGGCCGCCGATGGTGACGTTCTGGTACAGCGGGCTACCGGCGGAAGCCTTAGAGTGCGAGCCGGAGCGAATTTTGTTCACTTCCAGCAGCTTCAGCCAGCAGCAGTGCAGCAGCTCGATGGCGTGTTCGCGATCCAATGATTGCGCCAGCTCAACGTCGCGGCGATAGTAAGGGTAGAGATACTGGTCCATACGGCCGAAAGAGACCGAGTGACCGTTGGATTCGATCTGCAGAATCAGCTGGATGAAATAGCACAGCTGCAGCGCCTGCCAGAAGGTTTTCGGTGGCTCGTGGGCGATAATATCGCAGTTTTCGGCTATCGCCAGCAGCTCGTCGCGGCGGGATTCGCGGCTCTCCGTCGCGGCCATATTGCGCGCCAGCCCGGCATAGCGCTTACAGTGGTCGCTGACCGCTTCCAGCACGATATCAATGGCTTTAAGGAACTGCTCGCCGTGCAGATCTTCCAGCACTGTCAGGTTAATGCGCGAACGGCGCTCGGCGACTTTCGCCCGCATGCCGTCGAGGCCTTTTTCCAGCAGCAGCGGATAGTTAACCGCAAGGTGAGCGTCGCCGGAGGTCATATTGCCTTCGGCTTTGATAATGCCGGTCGCCAGCAGCGCTTTTTGCTCGTCGGTAAACATGCCGTAGCAGCGATCCTGTACGGTTTGACCGCGCCACCACGGGCACACTTCATGGAGCACGCGTTTGTTCTCTTCGCTAACGGCAAACCCGGCGCCGGGGCGATCGGCGAGGTCGTCGATCTCTTTTTCGATCCAGCTAACGGTGTATTCCGGGAAGATAGGCGCCGCGCGAACTTCGCTGGCCTGGTTGCCGACGATCAGTTCATCGTGCTTAATCCAGATCGTGCGTTCCGCCAGGTGATGAGCCAGCGCCAGCGCGCGGCGTACCGGGATCGGCTTATCCAGGTGCTGCTGATAGGCTTCGGTATAGTGCAGGGCGCGCTCGGTACAAACCGGCGGCTTAACGATATGCACCAGCGCCATTTTATGCGCCTGAATGCGCGGGCTCAGAGTATCCAGTTTCAACGTTGTCATAAGGTTATCCTCGTAGAGTCGCCGTTAAACCTTTGCTCTGAGCATAGCGCTGCGCGAAGGCGAGCAGCTCGGGTGCAGCAAGCGGTTTATCCGGAGCGGTATAGGGCTGACTGAGTAATTGGTATTTATTCATGCCTAAGGTGTGGTAAGGCAGGAAGTGGATCTCGCCAACCTGTAAACGGTCAGCGGCAAAATCGGTAATGGCGGCAATATCGCTTTCGTTGGCGTTAAAGCCCTGGATCAGCGGCACGCGAATGATGATTTTCTTTCCGGCCTGCGCGACGCGCTGCAGGTTATCCAGCACCCGGCGGGCGCTGCCGTCCGTCCACTGCTGAAAAATCGCTTCGTTGACGTGCTTGAGGTCGGCGAGAAACAGGTCGATAAACGGCAAAGCGGGTTCGACGTATTTCCACGGCACGTGCAGGCAGGTTTCGACCGCGGTGTGGATCCCCGCGTTGTGGCTGGCCTCAAAGAGCTGTCGGGCCAGTTCGGGATTCATAAACGGCTCGCCGCCGGAAAGCGTGACGCCGCCGCCGCTGCGGTCGTAAAACGGTTTGTCGCGCAGCACCGTAGCCATAATCTCTTCGACGCTTTTCTCTTCGCCGCACACGGTTAATGCCGTGCTCGGGCAGCAGTCGCGCAATTTGCCGATATGCGCATCGGTGAGCTTTTCGCGGTGGATAATCAGACCGTCCAGCTTGCGGGTAATCACCTCCGGCGCAGCCTGCTGGCAGAGGTCGCAGCCGTCCAGGCAAAGGCGGGCGTCATACAGCAAATCCGCCGTGCGGGCGCGGCTTTCCGGATTCTGGCACCAGCGGCAGCCCAGCGAACACCCTTTGAGGAAGACAACAGTGCGGATCCCCGGGCCGTCATGGGTTGAATAACGCTGAATGTTGAAGATCATGATTCACCCTCTTATTTGCATATGAAGATTAAATTACTTTCGAATGAAAGTTGTATTGATATAAATCAACAAGCAGAAAGAGGAAGGAGAATGAAGGTTAAAATGCCGCTGCGGGTCACAAAACATCCGGCGACAGCGCCGCCGGAAAAGGGTCAGGGCGTACCGCACACCTCGCAGTGTGGGTTACGCGGCAGCCTCATTTCGCGGAACTGGCAGCGCATGGCGTCGTACATGACGATTTTTCCCGTTGCCGGGCTGCCGTAGCGGGCCAGCAGCTTAATCGCTTCCATCGCCTGCAGCGAACCGATGGTGCCGACCAGCGGCGCCATGACGCCGGCTTCGACGCAGGTGAGGGCGTTGTCGCCAAACAGGCGGCTCAGGCAGCGGTAGCAGGGTTCATCTTCCTGATACGTAAAGACGCTGATTTGCCCTTCCATGCGAATCGCCGCGCCGGAGACCAGCGGCGTTTTATGGCGGAAACATCCGGCGTTGAGCTGGTTACGGATCGCGACGTTGTCGGTACAGTCGAGCACCAGATCGTGGGCGGCGATTTGCGCCGCCAGCGCCTCGTCTTCCAGCCGCGCGTTGAGCGCCGTGAGCTGAACGTGGGGATTAATCCGCGCCAGCGCGGCGCGGGCGGAGTCGACCTTCGGCTGGCCGATGGTGTCGTCGCTGTGCAGCGTCTGGCGCTGAAGGTTGGAGAGCGAGACGGTGTCGAAATCGAGCAGGGTTAGCTGGCCGACGCCTGCCGCCGCCAGATACTGCGCGGCGGCGCAGCCCAGCCCGCCGAGGCCGACGACCAGCACGCGGGAGGCTTTCAACTGCTCCTGACCGTCAAAATCGAAATCGCGGAGAATAATCTGCCGGTTATAGCGCAGCATCTCCTCATCGCTCAGCTCCACGCCCATTACAGCCCTCCGAACAGATGATTAAACGGCTCGACTTCCACCCATTCGCCCGCTTCCACGTTGCCGCGCTCGCGTTCGAGAACGATAAAGCAGTTGCCGAGGCTGAATGAACTGAAGATATGCGAGCCCTGGTGACCGGTGCTGCTAACCACCAGCTCGCCGTCGGGACCGCGCTGCAGCACGCCGCGCTGAAAATCGAGGCGGCCCGGCGATTTCTTCAGGCCGGAGGCGGCGCGAACGCGCAGGCGCATCGGCTGAGCTTGCCCGACGTTGCCGGACAGCTTCGCCAGCAGCGGCTGAACCAATTGGTAGAAGGTCAGCGTTGCGGAAACCGGGTTGCCGGGCAGGCCGCAGAACCAGCTGTGGTTGAGCTTGCCGAAAGCGAAAGGTTTACCCGGCTTAATCGCCAGCTTCCAGAAGCCGATTTCCCCCAGCTCTTCGAGGATCGCTTTGGTGTAGTCCGCCTCGCCGACGGAAACGCCGCCGGAGCTAATCACCACGTCGGCCTGCTGGTCAGCCTGAATAAAGGCTTCGCGCAGTTTAGCCGGGTCGTCGGGAATAATGCCGAGGTTAATGACCTCGCAGCCCAGCTCCTGCAGCATCAGGTGCACCGCCAGGCGGTTGGTATCGTAAATTTGCCCGTCGGCCAGCGGCTGGCCCGGTAGCTGGAGCTCATCGCCGGTGGAGAAGACCGCCACCCGCACTTTACGCACCACCTCAACCTCGGCAATCCCCAGCGAGGCGATGACCGGCAGCTCGGCGGCGGTCAGGCGGGTACCTGCGGGGAAGACGACCGCGCCGTGGGCGATGTCTTCGCCAAGACGACGAATATTCTGCCCGTTTTTCACCGGGGCGAGGAAGCGGATACCCTCATCGGTTTGTTCGGCCTGCTCCTGCATCACCACCGCGTCGCAGCCTTCCGGCACCGGCGCGCCGGTCATAATGCGGATACAGGTGCCCGCGGGCCAGACGCCGTCAAAGGGTTGACCGGCGAAGGCCTTGCCGGCCACCGGCAGCGCTGCGCCGTCGGTGAGATCCGCCAGGCGCACGGCGTAGCCGTCCATCGCCGAGTTATCAAAACCGGGAACGTTAAGCGGCGAAACGAGATCATGGGCGATCACGCGCGAAAAGGCCTGCAACAGCGGTACGGTATCCGTCGCATTCAGCGGCGTAATACGAGTGAGCATCTGGGTCAGGGCTGTGTCGAGCGGCATCAGTCCGGCGGTAAAATCCATGGGTTTCTCCTGCGGGCAAACATCGAAAACGCCTATTATGGCAGAAAAGAGAGACGGGCTATAACCCATCTGGCGACAAGCTTTACATCACCGTCCGCTCTTTCTATATTCAAAAATTGTATAGGACAGTCAGCACGATAATGATATTTATACACTTTATCGTTAAGGAATGGCGCAATGGGTAAGGCGGTTATAGCAATTCACGGCGGGGCCGGGGCGATTAGCCGCGCGCAGATGACGCCGGCGCGCGAGCGGGAGTACGTGGCGGCGCTGTCGGCGATTGTCGATAGTGGACAAAAAATGCTGGCTGCCGGGGCCAGCGCGCTGGATACGGTCACCGAAGCGGTCCGGCTGCTGGAGGAGTGCCCGTTATTTAACGCCGGTATTGGCTCGGTATTTACCCGCGATTCCCGCCATGAGCTCGATGCCTGCGTGATGGATGGTTACAGCTTACAGGCGGGGGCCGTGGCCGGGGTTCAGCATTTACGCAATCCGGTGCTGGCGGCGCGTCTGGTGCTGGAGCAAAGCCCGCACGTGCTGTTGATTGGCGAGGGGGCGGAAGCGTTTGCCGCTTCCCGCGGTATGGCGCGGGTCGATAACAGCCTGTTTTCGACTCCCGAGCGTTTGCTGCAGCTGCGTCAGGCGCAGGAGGGCGACGATATCGTGCTCGATCACCACGCCGCGCCGCTGGATGAACGGCACAAAATGGGCACCGTCGGTGCGGTCGCGATGGATCTGGCGGGCAACCTCGCGGCGGCGACCTCCACCGGCGGCATGTCCAATAAGCTACCGGGACGCGTCGGCGACAGCCCGCTGCCGGGTGCGGGCTGCTATGCCAATAACGCCAGCGTCGCCGTTTCCTGTACCGGTACCGGCGAAGTGTTTATACGTACGCTCGCGGCCTACGATATTTCGGCGCTGATGGAGTATAGCCAGCTCAGCCTGCAGGAGGCCTGTGAAAGGGTGGTGATGGAGAAACTTCCGGCGCTGGGCGGCAGCGGCGGCCTGATCGCCATCGACAGAGAAGGCAACGTGGCGCTGCCGTTTAATAGCGAAGGCATGTACCGGGCCTGGTGTTATGCGGGCGATACGCCCACGATTGGTATTTATCGCGAATAAGAGGAAAGGGCGTTGCCGCATAGTCAAGAAATCGATGCCGATGATGTTCTGCAGGTGCGCGGCCTGAACGTCGTGTTCAATCAGCAGCAGCAGCAGGCTTTTTCCGCCGTCCGCGACCTGTCGTTTACCCTGCGGCGCGGCGAGACGCTGGCGATTGTCGGCGAGTCCGGCTCCGGGAAGTCGGTGACGTCCCTGGCGCTGATGCGCCTGCTCGACCAGGCGGTCAGCGAAGTGCGCAGCGATGCGCTGCTGCTGCGTCGTCGCAGCCGGCAGGTGATTGAGCTGAGCGAACAGTCTGAAACCGAGATGCGCGGCGTGCGCGGCGCGGATATGGCGATGATCTTCCAGGAGCCGATGACGTCGCTGAATCCGGTCTTCACCATCGGTGAACAGATTGCCGAATCTATCCGCTTACACCAGGGGCTGAAGCATGATGAGGCCCTGCGCGAAGCGAAGAAAATGCTCGATCAGGTGCGCATTCCGGAAGCGGAAGCCATGCTCTCGCGCTATCCTCATCAGCTTTCCGGCGGGATGCGTCAGCGGGTGATGATCGCCATGGCGCTCTCCTGCCGACCGGCTGTGCTGATTGCCGATGAACCGACCACCGCGCTGGACGTGACTATCCAGGCGCAGATTTTACAGCTGATCGCCGTCCTGCAAAAAGAGATGGCGATGGGTGTTATCTTTATTACCCACGATATGGGCGTGGTCGCCGATATCGCCGACCGCGTGCTGGTGATGTATCGCGGCGAAGCGGTGGAAACCGGCAGCGTGGAGGAGATTTTCCGCGCCCCGAAGCACCCGTATACTCAGGCGCTGCTGGCCGCGGTGCCGCGGCTGGGGGCAATGCGCGGCACTTCACTGCCGCGCCGCTTCCCGCTGTTAAACCAGAGCCCGTCGCCGGAGGGGCAGAACACCGTTGTGCCCGGGGAACCGATCCTGAAAGTTCGCGATCTGGTGGCGCGCTTCCCGCTGCGTAGCGGTATTCTCAACCGCATTACCCGCGAGGTGCATGCGGTCGAAAAGGTCAGCTTTGATTTATGGCCCGGCGAAACCCTGAGCCTGGTGGGGGAGTCCGGCTGCGGTAAATCAACGACCGGCCGGGCGCTGTTGCGGCTGGTGGAAACTCAGGGCGGCAGCATCACCTTCAACGGCCAGCGGATTGATACGCTGACGGGCAGTAAGCTTCAGGCGCTGCGCCGCGATATCCAGTTTATCTTTCAGGACCCCTACGCCTCCCTCGACCCACGGCAAACGGTGGGCTATTCGATTATGGAACCGCTGCGCGTGCATCGGCTGCTGGAGGGCGATGCCGCTCGTGAGCGGGTCAGCTGGCTGCTGGAACGCGTCGGGCTGGAGCCGGAGCATGCGTGGCGCTATCCGCACGAGTTTTCCGGCGGCCAGCGGCAGCGCATCTGTATTGCCCGCGCGCTGGCGCTCAATCCGAAAGTGGTGATTGCCGATGAGTCGGTATCGGCGCTTGATGTGTCGATTCGCGCGCAAATTATCAATCTGATGCTCGATCTACAGCGTGAGATGGGTATCGCATTTCTGTTTATCTCCCATGACATGGCGGTGGTTGAGCGCATCAGCCACCGCGTGGCGGTGATGTATCGCGGGCGCATTGTCGAGATCGGCCCGCGCCGCGCCGTGTTTGAAAACCCGCAGCACCCCTATACCCGTAAACTGATGGCCGCCGTTCCGGTGGCCGATCCTGCGCATCGTCGTCCGCAGCGCGTGCTGCTCTCAGACGAGCTGCCGGGCAACATCTTCAAGCGGGGCGAAGAGGGGATCAGTACGCCGTTACAGCAGGTGGGACCGGGGCACTTTGTCGCCAGAGAGCCCGCCGCCGACGTGCTGGCGCGCTAACAACGACACCAATAATGCAGCATTTCAGGAGAACAACATGACTCAACGCGTTTCAGGCAAATGGCTGTTGGCGCTGGGCGTCGCTTCGGCGCTGACAGCGGCTCCGGCCTTTGCCGCAAAAGATGTGGTGGTGGCGGTCGGCTCTAACTTTACGACCCTCGACCCGTATGATGCTAACGACACGCTGTCGCAGGCCGTCGCGAAGTCCTTCTATCAGGGGCTGTTCGGCCTTGATAAAGAGATGAAATTGCAAAACGTGCTGGCGGAAAGCTATACCGTTTCCCCGGACGGCCTGGTGTATACCATTAAGCTACATCCGGGGGTGAAGTTCCAGGACGGAACCGAGTTTAATGCCGAAGCGGTTAAGGCCAACCTCGATCGCGCCAGCAATCCGGAAAATCATCTCAAGCGCTATAACCTGTATAAAAATATCGCCAGCACCGAGGCGGTTGACCCGACAACGGTGAAAATTACTCTCAAACAGCCTTTCTCGGCGTTTATCAATATCCTGGCCCACCCGGCGACGGCGATGATTTCTCCGGCGGCGCTGAAGAAATATGGTAAAGAGATTGGTTTCCATCCGGTTGGCACCGGCCCGTACCAGCTCGACACCTGGAATCAGACCGACTTCGTTAAAGTGAAGAAGTTCGCCGGTTACTGGCAGCCGGGGCTGCCGAAGCTGGACTCCATCACCTGGCGTCCGGTCGTGGATAACAATACCCGCGCGGCGATGCTGCAGACCGGCGAAGCGCAGTTTGCGTTCCCGATCCCTTACGAGCAGGCGCCGCTGCTGGCGAAAAACAGCAAGCTGGAGCTGGTGGCCAGCCCGTCGATCATGCAGCGCTATATCAGCATGAACGTGACGCAGAAGCCGTTTGATAACCCCAAAGTGCGCGAGGCGATTAACTACGCCATTAACCGTCAGGCGCTGGTAAAAGTCGCCTTTGCGGGCTATGCCACCCCGGCGACCGGCGTGGTGCCGCCGTCAATTGCCTACGCTGAAAGCTACAGCGCCTGGCCGTACGATCCGGCGAAGGCCCGCGAGCTGCTGAAAGAGGCGGGCTATCCGAATGGATTTAGCACCACGCTGTGGTCGTCGCACAACCACAGCACGGCGCAGAAAGTGCTGCAATTTACCCAGCAGCAGCTGGCGCAGGTGGGCATTAAGGCGCAGCTGACGGCGATGGATGCGGGCCAGCGCGCGGCGGAAGTGGAAGGTAAGGGGCAGAAAGAGAGCGGCGTACGCATGTTCTATACCGGCTGGTCGGCGTCGACCGGAGAAGCGGACTGGGCGCTGTCGCCGCTGTTCGCGTCGCAGAACTGGCCGCCGACCCTGTTCAATACGGCTTTCTATAGCAATCCCCAGGTGGATAAAGACCTCAACGACGCGCTGAAAACCACCGATGCGCAGGAAAAAACGCGGCTGTATAAAGACGCGCAGGATACTATCTGGAAAGAGTCGCCGTGGGTGCCGCTGGTGGTAGAGAAACTGGTCTCGGCGCACAGTAAAAATCTGACCGGATTCTATATCCAGCCGGATACCGGATTTAGCTTTGAACAGGCGGATCTTAAGTAGATAGCTGTGGGTCCCCGGGCGCAGGCTGCGGGGACTTCGCGCAAGGAGAAGCATGCTCAATTATGTGATTAAACGCCTGCTGGGGCTGATCCCCACGCTGCTGATTGTGGCGGTGCTGGTGTTTCTGTTCGTGCATATGCTGCCCGGGGACCCGGCGCGGCTGATTGCCGGACCGGAAGCCGATGCTCAGGTGGTGGGAATGGTGCGCCAGCAGCTGGGGCTCGATCGGCCGCTGCACGTGCAGTTCTGGCACTATATCAGCAATATTGTGCAGGGGGATTTCGGTACCTCGATGGCCTCGCGTCGCCCGGTAAGCAGCGAAATCGCCAGCCGTTTCATGCCCACGTTCTGGTTAACGCTCGCCAGCATGAGCTGGGCGGTGATCTTCGGTATGGCGGCGGGGATCGTGGCGGCAGTCTGGCGCAACCGCTGGCCGGATCGCCTGGGAATGGCGCTGGCGGTAACCGGCATCTCGTTCCCGGCGTTCGCGCTCGGCATGCTGCTGATGCAGGTCTTTTCCGTTGAGCTGGGCTGGCTGCCGACGGTAGGCGCCGACAGCTGGCGCCACTATATTCTGCCTTCGCTGACCCTGGGCGCGGCGGTAGCGGCGGTGATGGCGCGCTTTACCCGCGCCTCGTTCGTCGATGTCCTGCATGAAGATTACATGCGTACCGCGCGGGCGAAAGGCGTCAGCGAAACGCTGGTGGTGCTCAAGCACGGCCTGCGCAACGCGATGATCCCGGTGGTGACCATGATGGGGCTGCAGTTCGGTTTTTTGCTCGGCGGCTCAATCGTGGTGGAGAAGGTCTTTAACTGGCCAGGCCTCGGGCGTCTGCTGGTGGACTCGGTGGAGATGCGCGACTATCCGGTGATTCAGGCGGAAGTCCTCCTGTTTTCTCTGGAGTTTATTCTTATTAATTTAGTGGTGGACGTGCTGTATGCCGCCATTAATCCGGCTATCAGGTACAAGTAAGGTGCGATTGCTCAACTGGAGAAGACAAGCGGCTATCAACGCGATGCCGGGGATTAAACCCGGGCAGATACGTACCCCGTGGCACGAGTTCTGGCGGCGGTTTCGCGGTCAGCCGGTGGCGATGGGAGCGGGGGTATTTGTTCTGCTGCTGATTGCGGTGGCGATTGTGGCGCCGTGGATTGCGCCGTTCGACGCGGAAAACTATTTTGATTACGACCGGCTCAACGACGGACCGTCAATGATGCACTGGTTCGGCGTTGATTCGCTGGGGCGGGATATCTTTAGTCGGGTGCTGGTCGGCGCGCAGATCTCGCTGGCCGCCGGGGTACTGGCGGTATTCATCGGCGCGGCCATCGGCACCGTACTTGGGCTACTGGCCGGGTATTACGAAGGCTGGTGGGATCGCATCATTATGCGTATCTGCGACGTGCTGTTCGCTTTCCCGGGGATTTTGCTGGCAATTGCGGTCGTGGCGGTAATGGGGAGCGGGATGTCGAACGTCATCATCGCGGTGGCGATCTTTTCGATCCCGGCCTTTGCGCGTCTGGTGCGCGGCAATACCCTGGTGCTTAAGCAGCAGACCTTTATTGAGTCGGCGCGCAGCATCGGCGCCAGCGATGCTACCATCCTGTTTAATCATATATTGCCCGGAACGGTATCATCGATTGTGGTCTACTTTACGATGCGTATCGGGGTGTCGATTATCTCCGCTGCCAGCCTGTCATTTCTGGGGCTTGGCGCGCAGCCGCCGACGCCGGAGTGGGGGGCGATGCTGAACGAGGCGCGGGCGGATATGGTGATGGCGCCGCACGTGGCGCTGTTCCCGGCAATCGCGATTTTTCTGACGGTGCTGGCGTTTAACCTGCTGGGTGACGGCCTGCGCGATGCGCTGGATCCGAGGATAAAAGGGTAGCGTTCGAGGATTGTGCAGCCCGGACAGGTGTCCGGGAAAGCACACCGCACGTTAATCCTGTGCGGTTTTGTCGCCCGGATAAGGCGCGCGAGCGCCGTCATCCGGGATAGGTTAAGCGGGCGGAATTAAATCCGGCTGCCCCACAGATCGTATTCGTCGGCGTGTTCGACTTTCACCCGCACAATGTCGCCCGGTTTGACTTTACTCTCACCGTTCAGGTAGACCGCGCCGTCGATTTCCGGCGCATCGGCCATGCTGCGGCCAATTGCCCCTTCTTCATCCACTTCGTCGATCAGCACCATAATTTCACGACCGACTTTCTCCTGCAGGCGCTCGGCGGAGATCTGCTGCTGCAGCTGCATAAAGCGGTTCCAGCGCTCTTCTTTCACCTCTTCCGGCACCTGATCCGCCAGCTCGTTGGCGGTCGCGCCTTCAACCGGGCTGTACTTGAAGCAGCCGACGCGGTCGAGGCGAGCTTCTTTCAGGAAGTCGAGCAGCATCTGGAAATCGTCTTCCGTTTCACCCGGGAAGCCGACGATAAAGGTCGAGCGCAGGGTGAGTTCCGGGCAGACTTCGCGCCACTGCTTGATGCGCGCCAGCTGACGGTCGGCGGAGCCCGGACGCTTCATCATCTTGAGGATACGCGGGCTGGCGTGCTGCAGCGGAATATCGAGGTAGGGCAGAATTTTGCCTTCCGCCATCAGCGGGATCACATCATCGACGTGCGGGTACGGATAGACGTAGTGCAGGCGCACCCAGATTCCGAGCTTCGCCAGCTCTTCGCACAGGCTAACCATACTGGTTTTGACCGGCATACCGTTGTGGAAACCGCTGCGATGTTTGACGTCAACGCCGTAGGCGGAGGTGTCCTGAGAGATCACCAGCAGCTCTTTGACGCCGGCGTCGGCCAGGCGTTTGGCTTCCGCCAGCACTTCGCCAATCGGACGGCTGACCAGATCGCCGCGCATTGACGGGATGATGCAGAAGGTGCAGCGATGGTTGCAGCCTTCGGAAATTTTTAAGTAAGCGTAATGACGCGGCGTCAGCTTCACGCCCTGTTCCGGCACCAGGCTGAGGAACGGGTTGTGTTTAGGCTTCGGCGCGTAGTGGTGGACGTGTTCCAGCACCTGTTCATAGCTGTGCGGGCCGGTAATTTCCAGCACCTTCGGATGCACTTCGCGGATCTGATCTTCTTTTGCGCCCAGGCAGCCGGTGACGATCACTTTGCCGTTTTCTTTCAACGCTTCGCCAATCGCTTCCAGCGACTCCTGCACGGCGCTATCGATAAAGCCGCAGGTGTTAACGATAACCATATCAGCGTTATCGTAGGAGGGAACCACGTCATATCCTTCGGTACGCAGTTCAGTCAGGATACGTTCTGAGTCCACGAGGTTTTTCGGGCAGCCCAGAGAGACAAAGCCGATCTTCGGCTGAGGGGTGACATTGCTCATAGCTTAAAAAGTGTTCAATTATTGGGATGGTCAGGGCAGGGATTCTACAGAGATCGGCGGAAAGTTTATACTCCTTTTCTTGTTAGCCTGGCGATGTCCGTGTTTCTTTTTATCGGGATGATTATCCAGATTGTTAATCAAAATAAGGGAGTTATTCATCTTTTATCTTGCAACCCGGGGAAGTCGGTTTAGAGCTGGTTTAACCTGAAGCGGTAAAATAGCCGCTGCTTTCAGTCTTTATTTTTATCAGGTTTCCCATGTTTAAAAAATTGGGTGGTTTCGTCTGCGCGCTGGCCATGATTGGCGCGACGCCCGTTTATGCCAACGAGATGGCGTTATATTCGGTCAATACCGGTTCCTTTGTTTATCACATGACCGGCAATCACGGTCAATATAACGAAAAATTCAATAACCAATTTTTTTCCGTTGAGCGCAAGCTGTCTGCGGATTCAAAGTACAGCCTGTTGGCCGGCACTATGAAGAATAGCTTTGCCGACCGCTGCCTCTCTTTAGGAGCTAGGAGAGACTGGTACGCGGGGGCAAGCGGCTGGACGTTCAAGGGCGTCTATGCCTATACCGGCGAGTTTTTCTTTAAAGCCTTTCGCGATTGCGGGGATTCAGGCACCTATCGAACGGCGAAGAAAATCACCGGCGTCGGTTTCTCTCCCTATATTTATCATGGCCTGCAGTACAATTTTACCGATTATTTCGGCGTGGAAACGGGCATTATCGTCCCGGCCATATTTGTGATGAGCGTGCAGTGGAGCTTCCGCTAATTCGCCCGAAAGAGGCTTCCGGGCGAATTTTGATTAATGGCTTTGCGCAACGCCAGCGCCTGGCGCAGCCCCCGGCGCGGTCGGTTCTCTATTATCGCGCAGCGTAAATACCGAGATCAGCGTAAACAGCCCGGCGATGCCGCCCAGAATATAATAGGTATGCGCGAAGCCGATGGTGTCGTACAAATACCCGGCCAGCGGCGAGTAAATCGCGGTGGCGATGGAGGCGACGAACAGCACCAGCAGGTAGACCGTCGAGGAGAGCTTGTTGTCGAAGTTGGCGGCGATAAATTTAAACACCGACACCAGAATCAGCGGTTTTTCCAGCGCATGCATCATTTTGACCGCGCCGATCCACACCGGGCCCAGCGGAATCGCGGAGCCGACGATACGCACCGACATGATCAGTCCGGCGATGATCAGCGCCCATTTCGCGCCGGTGCGGTTCACGAACCACGGCATCAGGCATAAAAACAGCGTCTCGCCGCATACCTGAATGGAGGCCAAAATGCCGTACCAGCGATTGCCTTCTTCCGGCGTCGGGAACTGCAGGGAAAAGTACTGGGCAAACTGCTGATCGTAGGTGTCGTAGATTTGCGTGACGAACAGGGTAAAGACCAGCAGCATCCAGAACTGGCCGTTCTTCGCCAGCTCCAGGGCATGCGAAACTTTCAGCGCGCTGGTTTTCTGCATTTCCGCTTCGGTCAGTTCGATTTTGGTCAGCATAAAACAGAGCGCGGCAATCACAATGGCGATACTCGCCAGCCAGAAGGCGAGGTTCGGATTGCTGTCGATATACTTGCCGACAATCCACGCGGCGGCGGCCCAGCCTAACGATCCCCACATTCTTACCCGGCCATATTCGAACTGGTAGCGCCGCGAAATTTTATCAATATACGAATCAATCACCCCGCAGCCGGAGTTAAAAATTATTCCCAGGTATACTCCGCCAAGCAGCGCACCCAACCAGAAGCTGTGCACCAGCAGCGGCGCGTACAAATAAATAAAGAACGGGCCTACCGGTAGCAGCATGGCGACCAGGATCCAGATCAGCCGCTTTTTCAGGCCGAACTTATCGGAAATAAAGCCGAAGAAGGGCTGCATCAGCAGGGCAATAAAGGCGTTGACCGAGTAGAGCAGGCCGGTTTTCGTTGCGCTAATCCCGAGGTGCTGAGTCGTCCAGATCACAAAGAACGCCATGGTCGAGGACCAGGCGAAGAGATAGAGGAAATCGAAAAGACTCAACAAGATATAGTTTCTTTTGCCGGGCGTCATCATTTCAGTTCCTTCAAGCGATAGAGATAAAGGTTACAAACAGGATCGATATGCCTGCCGTTCTTATTGAATGTTATACGTAATACATTTTATTTGATGATATGACACCCGGCGGCATTTTCTGGCAACGTGAATTGCGCTAATTTGTGATCATTACTGCAATAAATGATTTTATATCCTACGGTTTGAATTTTTATTTTTATGAGAACGTATAACATTTGTGGCTTTCAAGAGATGATGTCGCAGGTGGGGATTTTAAGCTTCGTTGTAACATTGTAAAGGATGTTAATGACCTGAGAATTATTGATCTGCCTCATCGTTTTGTACAAAAAATGACCATATTATGGTTGTGGTAAAGGACGACAGAGGAGGAACCGCGATGAGCGTTGACAGACTATATCGTAACCTGATGAATAAGCTGATTAATGCCAACATTGATCTCGATGCTTATTTACAGCTGCGTAAAGCAAAAGGCTATATGTCAGTCAGCGAAAACGACCATCTACGGGATAACTTGTTTGAACTGTTCCATGAAATGCGTCAACACGCGCCGCGCCTGCAGCACGTCGTTGCGCCGGAGGAAAAGGATGCCCTGCGGCTGGCGGGCGAAGCCGTCGCTTCCGCGGCGGTGTGCCTGCTGAGCGGACATCATGATTGCCCGTCCTACATCGCTGTCGACGTAGATAAGCTGGAAAGCTGCCTGGCGGTATTGCGGCTAAATATTCATAAATTGAATGATTCCAAGCCCATTACTCATGCCTGAAATCGGGGGGGGCCTGCTCCCCCCGATTAATGTTATGTAAAAATCCCTTCCCGTTTTCCCACTCTGGCTACCCTTATCGCATTGCTGACAAAAGGAGTATGCCATGCGCCAGACCATTACCCTGATGATGGCCCTTACCGCACTGTTGCTGCCTGCGGCTGCCCTTGCCGCCCGGGAGCGCGTAGAGGTGCTGCAGAACCAGCTTGAACACCCGTGGGCGCTGGCCTTTCTTCCGGACGATCGGGGCATTCTGATGACCCTGCGCGGCGGCGAGCTCCGGCTGTGGCAGCGGGAAAAAGGCCTCACGCCTGCGATCTCGGGCGTACCGCAGGTCTGGGCCAACGGGCAGGGGGGACTGCTTGACGTGGCGCTGGCCCCGGATTTCGCCCAGTCGCGCCGGGTCTGGCTAAGCTACGCCGAAGGCGGGAGTGACGACAAGGCCGGGACCGCCGTAGGCTACGGCCGACTGAGCGAGGATCTTCAGCGCCTGGAAAACTTCCAGGTGGTTTTCCGCCAGCAGCCGAAGCTCTCAACCGGCAACCATTTTGGCGGGCGGCTGGTGTTCGACGGCCGCGGTTATTTGTTTATCGGTCTCGGGGAGAATAACCAGCGTTCGACCGCTCAGGATCTCGATAAGCTGCAGGGAAAAGTGGTGCGGCTAACGGCTGATGGCAAGGTCCCGGACGATAATCCTTTTGTCGGTCAGGCTGGCGTCAGGCCGGAAATCTGGTCTTACGGTATTCGCAACCCCCAGGGGATGGCGATGAACCCGTGGAGCGATACGCTGTGGTTAAATGAACACGGCCCGCGCGGCGGGGATGAGATCAACCTGGTGCAAAAAGGGAAAAACTACGGCTGGCCGCTGGCGACGCACGGCATTAACTATAGCGGCCTGCCGATCCCGGAGGCCAAAGGCAAAACGCTGGAGGGAACCGAAGCGCCGCTGTTTGTCTGGGCGAAGTCGCCAGCGGTGAGCGGTATGGCGTTTTACAACGCGCCGACCTTCCCGCAGTGGCAGCACAGGCTATTCATCGGCGCGCTGAAGGATACGTCGCTGATTGTCCTCAAGGTTGACGGCAATAAGGTAACGGAACAGGAGCGGATTCTGGGCGATCGCGGTAAACGTATCCGCGATGTGCGCGTTGGACCCGATGGCTATCTGTATGTCTTAACCGACGAATCCAACGGCGAGCTGCTGAGGGTGAGCCCGGCGGGCTAATATCAGGTGACCGGGATCATCACCACGTTGCGCCAGGCCTGGCGCTGGTTAATCTGCTGATACCAGCGCTGCAGGTGCGGGCGCGGTTGCCAGGTTTTCACGGTCTCCAGCAGGTTATAAATGAACGGCGCGACGGCGATATCGCCGAGGCCGAAGGCGTCGCCTGATAGCCACTGATGGCGCGACAGTTCGTCATCGAGAATGGCGAACAGGGTCTCGCAGGTGGCAATACCGGCTTCAATCGCGGCGGGGTCGCGTTTTTCCGGCGGGGTTCTCACCAGCCCCATTAAAATCGGCCGATGGGCCGGCGAGAGCGAACCGTTGGCCCAGTCCATCCATTTCTCTCCCTGAGCGCGTTCGGCGGGCGACTCCACCCACAGGCGATCCTGACCATACTGCGCCGCCAGATAGCGGATAATGGTGTTGGATTCCCAGAGCACGATATCGGTCGTCTCATCTTTCAATAGCGGTACCAGCCCATTGGGATTCATGGCCAGATAGGCCGGATCGTGATTCAGACCGAACTCCAGGCCTGCCAGAATTTGCTGATACGGGAGGTCGAGTTCTTCCAGCACCCAGCGCACTTTCTTCACATTGGTCGAGTTATTTCTGCCCCACAGCGTAATCATATCCGCTCCTGCTTTTTATTTCGCCGCCGTTGCGGCGTAGTGAGCATTCATGTTGGAATAAAGTTAATATTCCGGCAAGTGATTTTATTTTGCTGAAATTAAACGCTTTTTATACCCACTACCTTGCGTTTGGGGCACCCTTGGGACAGAGCGTTAGAAAAACTACTATTCAGCATTTCCACCTGGTTACGGTCCATCTCTCCGATCCACTTCGAGTAAATCTCATAAACCATCTTCGCGTTCTCGTGACCCATCTGTCCGGCGATAAACGACGGGTTAGCACCGGCCGTTAATAGCCAGCATGCGAACGTGTGGCGCGACTGGTAAGGGCGTCTGCTCCTGATCTCCGCCTTCTTTAATCCAGCCTCCCAACTATACCCCAGAGACTGAGAGCCATAATACTTCGTTTCCCCGCGCCAGTTTTTGGGCGGGATAAACACGAACCGCAGTTTTTGTTGTTCAGTTAAACCATGTTCGCGGTGATGGAAAGTGATTTCGGTTTTGCTTAATGCGCCAGTTAGCTTGAATTGTTCGCGTAGAGCATTCAGCGCAGGTTCAAGTAGAGTTACAGTTCTGATCCCCGCTTCGGTTTTGGGTGGCACAAACAGGCCCTCATTCGTCTGGTTACGCCTGACGTGAAGCTCACCCTTATCAAGGTCCACATCCTCCCAGGCTAAAGCTGTAAGCTCTCCATGCCGAAGACCAGTAAAGATAGCTGTAGTCCAGAGCAAAACATACCGAGGAGATAACTTTTTTATGAAACCTTCGTACTCACTCTGTAGAAGCGGATCCGGGTCTCTCCTGGAGCGCTTAAGCATCTTTATACCTTCGTGAGGGGTATGGTCAATAAAGCCGCTCAGATTCGCCAGCTTGAGCAAAGCAGTCAGGTTGTTCATCAGGCCGTTGACCGTGGATACAGCACGGCCATTTCTTTTAAGCCAGGGCGCGTGATCGCTAAAGGTGTTACCAGTTAATAGCGCGTTCCTGTAATTCAACAGGTCGGTGTGCTGAATGTCCGCAATATGCGTATTACTTCCAACAATAGCGCAAAGCGTTGCTATACGTGATTCTGCGCCTCTGTATGACGCAGCTGAGACCTCAAGCTTTTTGGCATTAAGATAAACTTTGCACAATTCGCCGAAGGTTTTAATTTTTTGTGTTGTGGTGAATTTTTTAAGCGCCTTTGATTCAGGAAAGTGCTCTGCATAGTCAAATTTACCTTGCTGAATCTCACTCATAATTAAAGCACGGAGATTGCCAGCTTTTTTTATATTGCTATTTGATACAGTCCAGCCCCGCAAAACTTCGCGGCAACGTATGCCGCGATATAGAAAGCTAATTCTTATTCCTTTTCCATGCAGCTCTACGCCAGCAGGCATATTCATTATGTTTCCCCGACAAGCCTATTGATCCTGGTGTAGTTGTAGAGAAGCGTTACCCTTCCTTCTGAAGCTTTTGGATCTGGTGGGTGCTTCTTATAATGAATACCCTCGATCCATCTCCCCTCCCGGTAAGATTTAATTTGCCGGGGAGTCATATACATCTTCGCTACAATTCCCTTTTCCATCACCCATTCATCTTCTTGAGTAATATCGGCCATAAATAACCTCATGGCCGGGAAACTATAATTAGTTCCCCGGTTTAATGTTGATTATTGGAAATCAAATGCTGGATCCATCAAGATGATCAAACAAACTCCAGTATCTCGGCCAGTCTGGCTGCGAATACTCTTCCGCTTCATCATCCCATTCGCCAGCAAAGGGGTCTTCACAGACCGAGGTTAGCCATAGCCCTATCGCCGGACAGTCAGGGTTTCTCTCAAATAATTCAGCGATAGCAGGCCAGTGGTTTACAGTGGCTTCATTTGGAGGGAAATCAGCAAGGTAAAGCCTGATGTATTCAGCTGCACGGGAGTAATGCTCCTTGAGGACATACATCCGGTCATATGTCATTGCTAATACAGCTCGGTGATGAAGTGGGATATCCTCCCGATTGGCCAGAGGCCATAGCTTATCGATAGATGCCATATAACCATAAGGGGCCGCTCTCAGATAACGGATAGCCATGTCGTTCCAGATTACGGGACCGCTGCCCCATGCATTGCGAAACTCTTCAGCAGTCTCTGATTTTTCGCCAGGCCAAACTCGTATTACTGTTGTGTAGCTCATCGTGAAGCCTCCGCGCGAAGTGCGCTGTATGCGCGCAGTACGTGAGGTGTTTTACCGGAAATAACCGTTTTTAAAATAAAGAATCCGCTACGCTTAGAGCGAACAGAAGGAGCCAGGAATAAAGCAGTATCAACGGCGCGATTGTGTAGCCGGAATTCGAATACCGTACTGGTGACAATCGCGGTTGCAATCACACCTTTATCAATAAATTCTATTTTCATATTTGTTATTTCCTTTTGCAGGATTGCTAACTGAAACTGATTTTATTTATTCCAGAACGAAGGCCGTAATTGGGCTGTTGCTGGTCTGGCTGGTAATGAGTTTCGGAATGAAGATTTTGCAGCCGTAAGTGTTTCTTTCTTCTTTTGCTTCTCATTACACACAGGGCAGTAATAGGCTTGCTTACGGTATGCACCCTTTCCGATAGGGCGATACTGCAACTCTTCGCGTGCAAAGGAGCCGCCGCAGCTGTAGCAGTGGAGTGTTTCGGTTTCCATATTTATTCCTGTATTAAGATGTGTGGATACCTGCCATTTAATGCATTAATTCACTTGTTCGATAATTAGAATGAAACTTCGGTATTGACTTTATATTGCCCTGTAAGCAAGTCAGCATCGACGGACATTAAATCCCCGTACAGGTCGTAATTTAAAACTACGTCCCGAAATTGAAGTCCGGAAAGTGAATCCGTGCGACCACAAAACATATGGTCTTCTTCGTGCTTTGCTGCTTCATGAATATCTTTTATTGACGTCATGGCATCAGACCACATGCCACTGTTACCAATGAACTGCGCAATAGCGAGTTTGCTTTGAGCTGCTTTAACCATCGGGTTGCTTTGCAGAAAATTAGCCATTAAACACCCCCGTAACATGCAGAATTTTTATAATGGTCGCTGACCAGGCAACAAGGCAGATGGCCAGAACAATAACCAGTGAACGAATGCCATTTCTGCTCATACTCCACCCCAGCACTGAACGCTTACCGATGCGACCGCAAATAAAAACGGAACAACCTTCAACCAGAACCGGCGCCACGCTGGCTTGTCTTCGTCTCGAATCATCTCCTTTCCCTCATGCGTGTTGAGTACCTAACAGGCCTTGCAATGCAGTGCCGGGTGCCTCCCGGTGATACCAGCCAGTTAACAACTGGTAACGACAGCTTCTTTTCCACCCCACTCTTTTTAGAAACGAGTGATACCGCTTAACTGTGCCGCGTGCGCTTAGCCGCATTCACTGCATTGCAAAGCCTGTTGATTTTTAGCCTTCAGGCGGCAAACCGAACGTTTTCTTCTTGCCAGTCACTGTGCTGTGATTGGTTTGATGGACTTAGGTTAGCCATGGCTAACAAATAGGTCAAGATGTTTTTGTTTGCTATGGCTAACAATTTCTCTATGGTTTGTTAACTTAATGATAAATGGTGGTTTTTAAATCGAAGCGAAAAAGGAGAGAGAACTCGGCTTTTGGCCGAGCTGAGGGGGGGCTTAATTTGATTTTGGCTTGTTCTTTCTCTTTCGAGTCTCAAGCATTTCTTCAAATAGTCGATTAAAGTTTTCGACTCGCGCACGCATTAGCTCTAATTGGGAGTCTTGCTCTGATTCTGGTAAAGCGTCGAATAGCTCTATCAATTCCTTATGACGATCATCCAGTGGGGATTCCTCGGCAGGTAATGAATCTGGCGCCTGTTCGTCATCGCCAAAAAGAATCCAGGTAGGTGAACATTTAAGTATCTTGCTAAGTGCAAAAAGGTTTTTTCCGGTTGGCTCGCTGTCGTCTCGCTCCCATTGCGAGACTGAGACATGGGAAATCTTCAACGCCTTGGCTAACGTGCGCTGAGTGTGGTTTAAGTCTTTCCGGCGCGCTCTGATGCGCTCCCCGATCGATAGATTTTTCATTTCCATAGTTAGCTAATGCTAATTCTTCTTGACTAAGTTTTTGTTACCTTCTATTTTGTTAGCCATGGCTAACATAAGAGGTTCAAAAATGTACAAATCGGATGCTCTTTCCTTTTTCGGCACTAAAACACGGCTTGCTAAAGCAGCCGGGGTCCGCCTTTCTTCAATTTACAAGTGGGGTGAGCTTGTACCAGAAGGGCGCGCGGCACGTCTTCAGGCTGCTTCTGAAGGTCAGCTTCATTACGACAAAGATATTTACGACCAATATCGTAACGAAAAACGCTCTGGTGAGGTGAATCATGAAAATCAGGCATGAACGCATTCGCGAGGCCATGAATGCCTGGGCGCTTTATCCAGGCGGCCGTAAAACGCCTGTATCGGCGATTGTTGACGCTTACTTCTCCATGGGGATGACCGCGCCAGAGTTGTACGACGAAAGCCACCCTGACGCACTGAGCCGCAATATCCAGAAGATTTACCGCTGGGTTGAAAGTGATTCACCTGCATCAATCGAAAAAATTGCGCAGCTTCTCCCGGCAATTGAACGGGCTATGCCGCCGTTACTGCTGGCGCGAGTGCGTAGTTATTACTCCGCAACTTTCCGGGAACTTCTTCACCGTAAACAGCGTGTCGACGACGAAATGGAAGCGCTGTTCGGAGCAATGATTGCTATCTCTGACCGGATTGCTGATGGCGGCCCCTCCGGTAACACGCTGATTCACTAAGCGAGGTTCAACCATGCGTAACCAGTCTGCTGCTGAATTGATTGCTCGCCTGAAACGAGCGTATCCGGCATATGAGCCGTCTGAAGGAGATTGTGCAGGCACTGGCATCCCTAAGGCCGGTTCTCGCTTCCAGCACAGACACAAAGGCCACATGGTGACGGTACTCACAGCGACAGAGAAAGATGTTTCCTACCGCAAAGCCTGCGGAGCTATTGGCTGGGTGGGATTGAGAGAGTTTTTACGGCTACACAATGAGGTTTCGGAATGAACAATCAGGTGTTTGAAATTGTTCAGGCCATGTCGGGGCAGGGGAACTGCATAACGATCCCCGGACCGTATCTGGATTTCTTTGCAGGAGACAGGCAGCAGCATTTGCTGGCGGCCATTCTGAATCAGCTGGTGTTCTGGTCCGGCAAGTCGAGTCTGGAAAATGGCTGGTTTTACAAAGAGCACGCAGCGCTTGCGAAAGAGATTCGCGCTAAAGACGGCGATGTGGTCAGAAAAGCAATGTTCAAGATTACAGAGCAGTACCTGGCGGGGGTTATTGAGGAAGAACTTCGGCAGGTAAGCGGCACGCCGAAGAAGCATTACCGTGTCGATCAGGAAGCGTTAATCGCCAAAATATTCCCGCAAGGGGGAAATTCAAATAAGCCATTGAATGATATGGTTTCGACTCATGAGCCGAATGGAAACGGCTCAAGAGCCGAATCGAAGCATGTGATTGAAAGTAATGGAAACGGCTCTCAAGCCGAATGCATTCGTCCCAAGAGCCGAATGGAAACGGCCCAAGAGCCGAATCCTGGAAACGGCTCTCAAGCCGAATCCTATCTCTATACAGATCTTAAAAACAGATCACTACATACAGATCATAAAAACCACGCGGGAGAGATTCTTCCTGTGGATAACTTTGCTGAGTCAGGACGTGAACCGGTCATCCCGGAAGCAAACATTCCTGATGCTACCGAAGACAGTAACCTGGCTACCGATGATGACTTCGATCTCGCGATGTGGTTCTGGTCGACCATCATCGAAATGTACGAACGCGCCGCCGAATTTGACGGCTCTCTGGCAAAACCGAGAGAACCGAACTTTGTCGCCTGGGCTAACGAGGTTCGCCTGCTTCGCCAGGAGCACGGATGTAGCCACGACCAAATTCGCACCATGATTGAGCGCATTCAGCGCGATCAGTTCTGGTGCCCAAAAGTTCAAACCATGAAGACATTACGCAACAAATGGCCTGAGCTGGCGCTGAAGCTGTGCCCGGTAAATCTCGCAACCGGCGGCAACCTCGGTTTTAGCGGCAAGGTTCAGGCAGATATTCCTAAGGGTTTCAGGGGCTAAGGAGTTTTTTCAATGAAAACAACCAAATCCAAGAAAACACAATACAGCGGTGAAATCACGATGATCGAATTTCTCAAAGCTAACTCTGATTTGACTACGCGTGAAATCGCCACTGCGCTGGGGCGCGGTATGTCGTCAGTGAATGGCCAGCTTCGCCAGCTGCATGGAGCGGGTCAGATTGTCCAGAGCGGCCTACGCAACGGCGCAGCCTTGTGGCGCTTTAACGACATGCCGTTTGGCTGTGCGAACCGTATCCGCATGATGTTTGAAAACCTTCTGAGGGAATGTCGCGGGGTCGCTCAATGAAATTACAAAAATGCCCTGATTGCGGCGCTGTACCTGAGTTTCACTGGAAAGATTATACGTTTGGCTCATGTTCCGGCGCTCTGAAATGCCCGTATGACCATTACCGGGTCCAGCACAGTTACTGGGCTGGTGGAAAGAACAACGCCAGGCATGCTCTGGAACAAAAATGGGCGGAAGCGGTGAATAAAAACGAGGTTAAAAATGGCTAAAGATTCGAAGGTGGTATACGGCGCCAGTGGCAAGACAAACGTTTTAACGTTCGAGCCTGAAAACCTTCATCTGGTTACCGACAAAACTCACCCGCTTTACGATGAACGGGTCCACCTTCCTATCGACGAAGGAATGGTTCTGAACATCAAAGAGTTGGGTGTACTGGAACCTGTCATCGTCTGGAAAGACCCTGAAACGGGGCTCACCTGCGTAGTTGTTGGCCGTCAGCGCGTTAAGCATACCTTGGAGGCAAATAAACTCCGTCTGAAAGAAGGCAAAGAGCCACTGCTTGTTCCTGGAGTCGTTAAGCGAGGATCAGCAAATCAGATGGCTAAATACATGGTCAGCGAAAACGAAATTCGCCGACCTGATACACCGCTTGGCCGGGCTAAAAAAATGTCAGACGCGCTCGACCGCGGGCTCGATGAGGACGACATTGCGGTGTTGTTTGGCTGCAGCGTTCAGACCGTTCGAGCAACGCTCTCCCTCCTCGATGCTACTCAGGCCGTCCGGGAAGCGGTGGAGTCTGGCACTGTTACTCTTACCCAGGCACGTCAGCTTGGCACACTTCCCCCGGAAGGGCAGCGGGAAAAAGTAAAAGAGATTGAATCTGCAACCGTTGGAACTACCGGCCATGAAAAAGCCAGGCGCCAGCGCGCCGTGCTTGGCGAAACTAAGCCACGTCTCAAATCACGCAAAGAAATCACAAAAGCCCTTGAAGGTGCCAGCGGTGAATACGCTGATGCTCTGCGCTGGGTGCTCGGGGAGGCTGTATGACTATCACACTACAGGCAGTAAACGAGCTCATTCAGTCGCTGGAGAGCGCAGGCGAGCTGTCAATCAAAGAGACAAAGGTTATGGCGCTGGCGAAAGCTTACCAGCAGCTGGCTGCGGAGAATGCGTATTTGATACCTAAAGCCGCCAGCGAACTGTCAAATGCCTGGGTGCTTCATAAGTACCTAATCGGCATTCAAGCGGCAATTATGTATCTGGATAATGGCAACAAGAAGGCCGCGCAGGAATGGCTGTATGGAACTATTGCTGGTCCGGGATTTGAGTTCCCTGACGAGGTTGACGATATCGACGCATGGGCAACTCATCAGATGCGCGGCAGCATCAGCCATCCGCGCGCACTCGAAATCATCAAGGAAGAAACCCCCGCCACCGATCGCATCGTAGCCGGGATTAAGGCTGACGAAGAGAAAGCGGTGCTTAATGACCTGCTACGCCACCTGGACAAAATCGACATAGAAAACCTCTCTTCTCCGTGGGAACTTTCTTCCGAAGTTGTGGCGTTTGTTAATTCACGCTTGCTGCGCGAGGGGGCCGACAAATGAGCAAGTCATTCATCGTAATTATCCGGCGAGCCTGGTGTAACGAAGGTGGGCACGGTATCGAATATTCATCTGACCTCATCCACTACGAGACCCGCAATGGAGCCATATCGCACGGTTTTCGTACTGTAGATAGCGACGACTTCAACATCGGCGTAATCGATGGCGGCAAGTTGATTTCATTTGACTGGATGGACAAGCCGGTTGGAGAAAGCGAAGACACGCTGGCGCAGATTGCCGAGCTAATCGGTCTGGAGGATGCTGCATGACAACTGATATCACCGAACTGGCGCAGAGGTTAAAACTTGAGGTCCATCGTGCGGTAAGCAATTTAAACCCTCAGATGAATATTAAAATCAGAGACCTAAAGGAGCTGGTAGAGGCGCTGGAGAAGGCGCAGCAGCACATTGCGCGTCAGGAGCAAATTCTCCTTAATCAGGATGAGTCCCTGTCTATTCGTCGCGGTGAACTGGAGAAGGCGCAGGCTCAATCATCGAAATGGCTTGAGGGCTACCACAAAGCGGTGTCGATTGGTGCTCAATATGAAGAGCGCATCGCCGAGCTGGAAGAAAGCAACACTCAGGCCATCCAGTCACGCGACCACTACAAGCGCATGACTGAGGAAGGCCTGAAACAACTGGCGGGATCCCGCACCGTCACCGTGAAGTTGCCAGACATCATGCCACCAGAAGCGGCACCGGCTCATTACTGGGGCTCCGGTGAGTCAATGGCTTATGCGGATGGATACAACAAATCGGCGGCGGATTTAAAGACCTCTTTCGCTCTGTCCTGCTCTTCTGCTGGCGTTAACGTGGAGTTTGAATAATGGTCATCTCACCAATAACGCTGAAGACGGCGCAGGCATTTATCGCCCAGCATCACCGACATAACAAACCGCCACGCGGACACAAATTCAGTATCGGGCTGAAAAACGCCGCGGGCGAACTGATTGGCGTTGCGACGGCTGGTCGCCCGGTTGCTCGCCACTTTGACGACGGCCTGACAATTGAGGTCAATCGCACCTGCACTACTGGTGAACGCAATGCTAACAGCGCTCTGTACGGCGCAGTCTGGCGCGCGGCTCGCGCAATGGGCTATCACCGCTGCATCACATACACCCAGGCTGATGAATCGGGCGCGTCACTGCGGGCTGCTGGTTTTGTACGCGTCAAAGAGTTACCGGCTCGCCCTAGCTGGGCTGCCTCAAGCGTGGCATTGAAAGACAAGCGAGACCAGGTCGGTAATGGCGGAGTCCCTCGCGTTCTGTGGGAGATTCGTCGCGCCGCTGGCATCAAGTGGGAGGCTGAGTGATGGCTAAACAAGTGTGGAAGCGATCAGGTGAGTGGCGGTGCTGGTCATGCAAAGAGTGGGTGTCAAACATCGAACTGAGCAATGCTGATGGGTTTTGTCCTCACTGCGACCAGGAAATTGACACGCAAGACGCGCCATACACCGATGCTGACAGACCAGAAGGAGCCAACCAATGACCAAATCAACCATAACCAGAGAGCGTCTGGAAAAAATTAAATCATGGCGTGAAACCTATGGCGCCGGAAGCAACGTAATGCTGCCAGCTGAAGAGGCTGAGGAACTCGCCCGCCTGGCGCTGGCCGCAATGGACAACGAGCCGGTGGGTGAATTCTACGAGGATGGCCCGCTGAACTGGTATCAAATTTCCGATGGAGACCGAGTTCCAGCCCACAGGCGCATCCCGCTCTATCGCCACGCGCAGCAGCCGGTAGTGCCTGCAACTCTTCCGTGCTCCGTTGAGTTAAAGCCAGGTCTTATCATCGGCAAGGGGTGCAAAACAGAGACTTTGCTGACTGCACTGCGACGCCGTGCCGACTATAACGCTGACATTGACGCCATGACGCCGGAAGAACGTGCAGAGCATGACGCCAGTATCAAAGCATTCAAAGCCATGCTCGCAGCCGCCGAGCAGGAGGTACCAGATGGAAAATGAAGGCGACAACGTCATCACTCTGGTTCAGCCCAAGCGAGACGAAGAGAAGCTACTGAATATCACCGTAACCGACAGAAAGGACTACAGGCAGCAACACTGCAAGCATAAAGCCGTTGAAGTCGATGAGAAAGGGCGGATCATTCTGTGCCTTCAATGTGGCTGCGCTGTAGACCCTTTCCAGTACGTTCTTCAGTGCGCGACTGATGGCGAGGCTGTGGTGAGAGAGATTCAGCAGCTTCATAACCGCCGTGATGAGCTGCGCGAATCCGTCGCCAACCTCGAGCGAGAAGAGAAAAATGCAAAGGCAAGGCTACGCGCTGCCAGAACGTCGATCCTATTCGCGGAAAACGACCTGAAAAATACTGAGCAGGGGATAAAGCAATAAAACACAAACACCATATTTGTTATCAACAAATCTAAGGTTTGTTATTTATGCAAATGATAACCAGAAAAAAACCAGCCTTTACCGAGCTGTATCAGACCGGCGTTATGACCCGTATTGTGGCAGTCAGAAATGCAGATAGCGGAAGCTGGCGACTGTTTGGCCTCTGGAGAGATAAGCAAATCGGCGTATACGTAGAAGCCGCTCGTGGAGGTGTCCGGGAATGGTCCGGGTTGGATTACCTGGCTAACTTCTGCGGTAGTTGCGGAATCAGTCGTTGGGAAGTTCACAGCAAGGTCGAGCCAAAGGCACCTCAGTAAATTCTCTATGCAATACAACCCGCTGCTGCGGGTTTCCTTTTATCAATCCTGACAAAAATTAACGTTTTGTGCTCTTAAGATATTGCTCATTCAATGAGTTAGGTGTACTGTTTATTTATACAGTATATCGAGTGGGGTGATAATATGAAAATCGAAGTAACCATCGACAAGACTAAAAAACTGCCAGAAGGGGCCATTCCCGCCCTTGAAGTTGAATTGCTGCGCCGTCTTCATCAAAACTATGAAGGCTGCAAACTTAATGTAAGACGCTCAAGCACTGACGGGTTGACCGTTCTGGGCGGCGTTGATGGTGATAAAAAGCGCATAGAGCAAATCCTGCAGGAAACGTGGGAAAGTGCCGACGACTGGTTTTATTGAGCGGTAAGTAAGTGGCGGCTATGCCGCCATTGTTAACTTTTTATGCCATCTTTAGCGCGGTTATTTTTTTGCATATTAACTCGTTGGCCGTGTTCGTTGCAGGTGGAGTGTTTCCAATGAGGTATTTATGGAAATACCGGATGATTTATTTCCAGGATTCAAAGAGCATACCGGGCCTGTCCTTGTTTATGTGAAAAATGGGGTTGTGGAGAGGGGCTTCCCGCTGCGCAAAGATGAGTTTGTCACCTCGCTCAAATCCCTTGATGAGGCCCGTAAAAAAGCCGGTCTTCCCCCTGTAAGTCAGGACTAAAATTAGCTATATTAATTACGGGTCTGAACAACCCTTCTTGCCAGTTGCTGTGCCACGGAGAAAAACCGATGGCGCAGAAGAACCACTCTCAAATGCTGTACCTCCTGACACCGGCTATCACCTATGCTGGTGTTTCCGTTTGTCTTTCGCACCCAGGCGGTGCGATATGAGAGACCCTCGTCGCAGATGCAGAGCACCCGGCTGCGGTGCCTGGTTTAACTTTACCTATCCAAATGTTTACTGGTGTTGCGAAGAGCATAAGGCCCAGTACCTTGCGCAGCAGCGCGAGAAACAAAAGGTTAAGGCACAAAACAGGTTAAAAAATAAACCCGTTCGCCATATCCGCCCTGAACCAAAGACGGCTGAGAAGCCCCTCAGTCACTGGCTGGAAGTCACCGAGCGCGTGGTTAATACCCTTTGCCGTGAAACTGCCCTTGCTAATGGGGAGGGGTGCATTTCCTGCGGAACCCACCAGGCCAAAGTCTGGCATGCCGGACACTACAGAACCGTTGCTAAAGCCTCTCATCTGCGGTTTACCCGCATCAATATCAATCTTCAATGTGATGACTGCAACGTCGGAAAGTCCGGGAATATCAAAGCATACCGGGTCGGGCTGGTGGGAAAAATCGGTGAAGCCGCAGTTCAGGGGCTTGATAACGACAACCGAATTCACCGCTGGACCATCGAAGAGCTTGAAGCCATCCGCCTGCAGGCTTACGCCGACTTACGCGCACTGAAAAAAACGCTGGAGGCCGCATGACGCCAGCAGCTTACTACAACGAAATCGACCCATTTGCAGCGCAGTGGCTGCGTAACCTCATAGCCGCTGGGCATATCGCCCCTGGCGAAGTTGACGAACGGAGTATTGAAGATGTCACACCTGACGACCTCAGAGGATTTACCCAGTGCCACTTTTTCGCCGGGATTGGTGGATGGTCATATGCTCTGCGTCTGGCCGGATGGCCGGATAACAGACCGATTTGGACAGGAAGTTGCCCATGCCAGCCTTTCTCCTCGACTGGCAAAGGCGCTGGGTTTGGTGACGACAGGCATTTGTGGCCTGCCTTTGGCTGGCTTATCAAGCAGTGCCGACCTCAGCGCGTCGCTGGCGAGCAAGTTGCAGGAGGTCGTGCGGATCCATGGTTCGACCTTGTACAAAATGACGTGGAAAGAATGGGCTACGCCTTCGGGCTTACGCCGTTCCCGGCTGCGGGTGTCGGGTCGCCGAACGAGCGAGAGCGGGCCTACTGGGTGGCCGACGCCAACCTGCAATACGAATCCACAGCCAGAAACGAAGCGCGGACTGCAGAACCTGTCCGGAGCGGTGAAATTATCTGGCTGGCAAACTCCGCTCGCGAACGACGCGACGGGGTCGACCCATTGCTACAGCGGAAAGAACCCGGACGGTACTCCCAAAGTCTGCCTGAAATTACCGGGAACCGTTCTACTGACGGGTTGGGTAACTCCAACGTCACGCGACTGGAAGGATTCGGCGGGAATGACGGCGCAGCGGGACGGGAAAGATCGACTGGACCAGCTGCCGCGCCAGGCTTACACCTGCGGCCCCTTGAGGTTAACGGTTTTTGGCGAGATGCGGACTGGCTCTTTTGTCGAGATGGAAAATGGCGTCCAGTTGAGCCCGGCACATTCCCGCTGGTTGATGGGGCTTCCGCACGCATGGGACGAGTCGAGCCCGGGGTGGCAAGAGTGGCAAGCAGCAACCGCGTCGGCCGCCTGAAGGGTTACGGCAACGCCATAAACGCCCAGGCAGCTGCGGCTTTCATTCGCGCTTATATGGGGGGCGCATGACATATCAACTCATTTACGTCGATCCACCCTGGCAATACGGCAACAAAATCAGCAATGGCGCTGCGGTTAACCACTACGAAACTATGAGCCTTGTCGAACTTAAGCGCCTCCCTGTCTGGAATCTGGCTGCTGATAATGCCGTTCTTGCCATGTGGTACACCGGCACACATACCGAGGAAGCGATCGAGCTGGCAGAAGCCTGGGGTTTTCGAATTCGCACCATGAAGGGGTTTACATGGGTAAAGCTTAACCAGCACGCCGAACGGCGATTCAATAAGGCGCTAACTGAAGGTGAGTTGGTGGATTTCAATGATCTGCTGTCGATGTTGAATAGCGAAACCCGTATGAATGGAGGCAACCACACGCGGGCCAATACTGAAGATCTGCTAATAGCCACCTGTGGCGCCGGGTTGGAAAGAGCGAGCGCATCTATCAAGCAGGTGGTTTATTCCTGCCTGGGTGAGCACAGCGAGAAACCCTGGGAGGTTCGCCGTCGGCTTGAACTGCTTTACGGCGATGTCAGCCGGGTGGAGCTTTTCGCGCGCGAATCATGGCCTGGCTGGGACCGCTGGGGAAATCAGTGCGAGAGTTCTGTTGAAATGCATTCGGGAAAATTTATCACCAGGGAGGGGATATGAATCATCTCACCATAGTGAACATCCGCTACCGCTGGATGAAGCTTCGCCTTTGCCGTCATCGCGGCACTGTATTAGTTGACTACCGCATACTGAAAAACTTTATTCGCACCTGCCAGATCCGGGGAGAGACAGCATGACTCCAATGCAACGCCGTAGACAAAATGCCGCTATGTCAGAAGTCGCGGTTGCCACGCATAAACGATACCTCGGACGCCCAGAATTGCTTACGGGCATTCAGTCTGCCTGGATTAAATCCCTGCTCACTGTTTGGGGGGAAAGCCTCCGAGGAGCCACTTTCCCCCGCAAGCCTACAACACATTCGTGCTGGTGGGCCGTCAAAGGGGTCAGATGGTCAGATAAAGCACTGGAGCGTTTCACTGCTGCGCTTGAACAGGCAAGGGGCGAGGGATTTCGCGGGCCTAACGCACTGAAGAGGGCGCAGATAATTTTATGGCCAAAGCCAGAGACTAGCATCATAGACAGCGCTATCATTGATGATGATGCTGATTTTGTGGAGAAATGCGTGCTCGATGCCTTTGAGGTTAACGATCCTGTTTATATTGTTGGGTTGAGCTATTACACGACGAGAAAAAAAATATCTGATATTACCAGGGAGCTTCAGAAGATAGCCCCATGGCTGACGGCAGACCAGGCAAGAGAGCGCGTGAAATGGTGCCTTAAGATATTTCAGGGAAGGGCATTTCTATCTGCACGCAAAAACCTGAGGAGTTAGTTTTTAGCTTTTTGTGCTCAAAGTTCATTTTATAATTGATTTTCACCCAAAAGTTTAGATAATCCATTCATGCTTGGCAGAGCTGCGCCACGATGGCAGCGATGAGAAGCGACAATTTGAATATAACGAGAACCCCGCCAATGCGGGGTTTTTGCTTTCCGGCGATACGACAGGGGTATTCGCGAGATGCATTGCATCAGTACCCCTGTCACATCGTCGTAGGGCATTGAAACGACTATCTTCAGATGTTAAATTTCTGGTGTGGTGAATCCCCCTATGCGGAGGGGCGTCCAACTAATAGAGCGAAAGCCCTGTGAATACCGCGCGAGTGATGTCTGTTGGGGCATGCTCACCGGGAGGCACCCGGCACCACAACCAATATAAACAAAGAAATACAGTGGCAGGCTCGCTTCGGCGGGCCTTTTCTTTGGGCGAAAAAAAAAGCCCGCATGGTTTCACGCAGGCAAGGCAGTTACATTTAGATTTTGTCCCGGTATATGTTTTTTTGTCCGGAAGTCGAAAGATACTGTCTCGAATACATTTTGTAAATAACGGATTCAAATCACAATGCCATGCATTTGCATGGCTTTTTTATTATCAGGTCCCGCAGGAATCATCATCGACACGCTTCGTTGTTAAATCCAGCCTGACGGGCCTGACCCTTTTCAAACACACAGCTTCCCGATCTTTCATCGGAGGCGGTAACTATGGCTAAACGTATGCAAGACAAAGAGAGCATTGCCGGGATGTCCTGGCTGGTTCTGCTGATCATTGCTTGCTGGGGTGGACTTGTCCGCTACCTGATAGATGTGAAGCAGAGCAAGGCAACATGGAGCTTGATCAATGCTCTTGCCCAAATGGTGGTTTCAGGGTTTACCGGCGTTATTGCTGGCCTGGTGAGCATTGAAAGCGGACTGAGCATTTACATGATACTGGCCACTTCCGGAATTAGCGGGGCAATGGGTTCTGTTGCTTTGACCTATTTCTGGGAGCGCATTACCGGAGTTAAGGCGCCATGACAGCAGATCAGATTATCGAGGGCATTCTCGGCAAAGAAGGGGGCTATGTTAATAACCCGAATGATAAAGGCGGACCTACGCGCTGGGGTATCACGCAGACTACCGCCCGCGCATATGGTTACGCAGGTGATATGAAGGCGTTACCACGGGAAACCGCCAAAGCCATTTACCTGTCGCAATACTGGACTGAACCGAAGTTTGACCGCATCGCCGAGTTGTCGCCAGCCATTGCACAGGAGTTATGTGATACCGGCGTAAACATGGGGCCACGTGTCGCCAGTACATTCCTACAGCGCTGGTTATCAGCTCTGAATATGCAGGGCAAGCTATATCCGGATCTGAATCCGGACGGTGCAATCGGCAACATCACCATCGCCGCCCTGAAAAGTTATCTCGCTGTTCGTGGCAAAGATGGTGAAACCACGCTGCTGAAGGGGCTGAATTGTAGCCAGGGCGCTCGCTATCTTGAGCTTGCTGAAGCTCGGGCGGCAAATGAAGATTTTCTCTATGGTTGGGTAAAGGAAAGAGTGGAACTATGAACTATCTCATTAATCGACTGAAGGAGCCGTCCACCTGGCGCGGCATCATTCTTGTTGTTGCTGGCGTATTCGGCTATCAGATGCCTCCGGGCATTCAGGAAACGGTCATTGCTGGCGGCGTAGCACTGGCTGGTGTTGTGGGTGCAGTAATGCCGGACAGCGTTAAGAAGTAAACAGTCCAGATGCATGCAGGGCTATATCCGCACACAGAGCCTCAGATAAAAAAGCGAGGCCAAGCCTCGCTTAGATTTCTCACCCAACTTTGCGGTAAGGGTAGCCAGCTTTTTTGATGTGGGCATCAAAATACTGGCCTTTTGACGACGCATTCATTAGTGCTGTGTATACGGTAGATGGAACCCGAGAGTATTGATAAATGCCACCGCTATGGAATGCAATTTCCAGTGTTGAAGTGGCGTGGTCGTAACCAACTGAATGGAGATTTGAAGATGAAACAGGTTGACGATTCAAAACGGTTTCCTCGTTTGAGTGGGAAGAGTCCCGAGGAAATCGTAGAACTATTCAAAAGCTACAACTTTGTCGACGATCATGGTCATCTACTGCATATGTGCCAGGACTTCAAAGATTTGGTTGAGCTGGCTAGCGAGGCCTGATCGGGCATTACAGAGCCACTTCAAGAGGTGGCTCGATAATGTCAAGGCGAGGACAAAATTATGGCAACACCGGACTGGGAGGCCATCGAATCGGCATACCGGGCCGGAGTCCTTAGTCTCCGTGATATAGGCGATAAATACGGCGTTACTGAAGGGGCTATCAGGAAGAGGGCTAAAAAGCTTGGCTGGGTACGCAATAGCGGTACGCAGGTACGCAAAAATGGTACGCAAAAAAGCAAGGCGCGTACCAGCGGAAAGCCTGCCAGCGCTAGCCGTACACAAAAAAGTACGCAACCAAAAGCTGAACCTCCACCAGATACGAAACCGATTCGCGGATCGCGTACCGATCCTCCATCCAACTCATTCAAGCCCGGTAACCAGCAAGCATTAAAGCACGGCGGTTATGCCCGCCGCCTTCTACTCAAAGATGAGGTTATAGAAGACGCGAAAGCGTTGACACTCGAAGACGAATTATTTCGCCTTCGGGCTAACAACCTCGTCGCCGCTGAGAATATTGGCCGATGGCTGACCAAGTTGGAAGATGCTGAAGGGGACCAGGAAAGAAAGGTGCTGATGGAAAATATCAGCGCCGCCGAGAAGGCGATGATGCGCAATACCGTTCGTATTGAGTCCATCGTCGGCACGCTTGCGACGGTAGGCAAAATATTTGCTGATACAGACTATCGCAAGGCTGCTACTGATAAGGTATCGCTGGAGGCCGATCGTCTTCGCCGTGATGCAGGTATTGATGATGGCAACGGAGAGCGTGACCTCAATGACTTCTACTCTGACATCCAAACCGACGCTGAATCCGGTTCTGCGTAGCTTCTGGACGACGCAGGCGCGTAACAAAGTTCTTTATGGTGGCCGGTCATCGTCAAAATCATGGGATGCCGCTGGCATTGCCATATTTCTGTCGAATAAATACAGCCTTCGCTTTTGTTGCGCGCGTCAGATCCAGAATAAAATTGAAGAGTCGGTGTATACCCTGCTCAAGATTCAGATTGACCGCTTTGGCCTACGGCATCGTTTCCGCATTCTGAACAACAAAATCATTAACCGGGTTACCGGTTCTGAATTTGTGTTTTATGGGCTCTGGCGCAACATCGAAGAGATTAAATCTCTGGAGGGTATCAGCGTTCTGTGGCTTGAAGAGGCCCACGCGCTGACGGAGTACCAATGGAAGATACTGGAGCCTACCATCCGTAAAGAGGGCTCAGAATGTTGGTTCATCTTTAACCCTGGGCTGGTCACTGATTTCGTATGGCGTAACTTTGTGGTCGACCCTCCCGAAGATACGCTGATACGCAAAATCAACTACGACGAAAACCCGTTCCTGTCTGAAACAATGCTGAAGGTCATCGAGGCCGCCAAGCGGCGCGATCCGGATGGATTTAAGCACGTCTACGAGGGTGTGCCAGAGTCTGATGATGATGCGGCTATTATCAAGCTGTCATGGATTGAGGCGGCCGTCGATGCGCACAAGGCTCTTAACTTCGAGCCAAGCGGGCGTAAGCGTATTGGCTTCGACGTTGCCGATAGCGGCGCCGATAAGTGCGCTAACGTCTATCGTCACGGCTCAGTAGTGTACTGGGCGGATGAGTGGAAGGCGAAAGAAGACGAATTGCTGAAGAGCTGCCAGCGTACGTATCAGGCAGCACTGGAGCGCGATGCTGATATCGTCTACGACTCAATCGGCGTTGGGGCATCTGCTGGCGCTAAATTCTCAGAAATTAACGAGGATCGTAAGCGCGAAAACATGAATGCCTCACGCATCAACTACCAGCGATTCAATGCTGGTGCTGGCGTGAATGAGCCGGACAATGAATACATTGGTATTCCGAATAAAGACTTTTTCGCCAACCTTAAAGCGCAAGCCTGGTGGCTGGTGGCCGACCGCTTCCGTAACACCTTCAACGCCATAAATAATGGTGAGCAGTATCCGGTAGACGAGCTGATAAGCATTGATTCAGCCTGCCCGTTACTGGAAAAGCTAAAGCTGGAGCTGACTACCCCGCATCGCGATTTTGACAAAAACGGGCGAGTGATGGTGGAGAGCAAAAAGGACCTCGCAAAGCGTGATGTGCCATCGCCGAACGTGGCCGATGCCTTCATCATGGCGTTCGCTCCTACCGATACGGCTATGGATATCTGGGAAGCGCTGGGAAACAGCTAAACACCAGAAAATAGCCGCTTCGAGCAAAATTAACGCTATTCATTTTTTGACCCTGTTTATGCATGTTTTATTCACGCGCTTTTAGCCACTTAATCCAGTGAAATAAGCCTTTGGTGGACATTTCATCATGGGAGGGATCTGGCTGGTGCGGGTAACAGTCATTATGTTAAATCGGGTCATTTTTTAACAAATTATCCTATCCGCCACGAGTACCAAAAAAGCCGGAGAATAGTCACCATGGCGAAGAAAACAGGACGAGTCGCCACGGCGGATTCGTACGATAACTTTGTTGCCCGTGTCGGTATGCAGCAGCCTAACCAGCATGCCGCATCGACCTACAGGGCGAACTATACCAGCCGCAACCGCCTGCTCATCGAGTGGGCTTATCGTTCCTCCTGGATTATTGGTGCCGCAGTCGATTCGAAAGCGGACGATATGACCAAAAAGGGCGTGCGGATCACCAGTGAGATTGACCCGAAGCGTCGTGGCATTCTGGAATCGCGGTTCGATGAGCTTCAGCTTTGGGATTGCATCAACGAGACGCTGAAATGGTCCCGGCTGTATGGCGGGGCGGTGGCGCTGATTCTGATTGAAGGTCAGGCACCGCTGACACCACTGGTGCTGGATAAAGTTGGCAAGGGCAGTTTTAAAGGTCTGGCTGTACTTGACCGCTGGATGATTAACCCGCAGCTCACCAGGCGCATTAAGGCGCTTGGCCCTAACCTCGGCAAGCCTGAATTCTATGACATCGTGACAACGGCGCAGGGGCTGCCTGCGTGGACTGTTCACCACAGCCGCCTGATCCGCATGGATGGTGTGAAACTGCCGTATCAGCAGAAAATCACCGAAAACGAATGGGGGATGTCCATTGTCGAGCGCATCTTCGATCGCCTGACTTCCTACGATAGCACCAGCGTCGGCGCCGCCCAGCTTGCCTACAAGGCACATCTGCGAACGGCAAAGATTAAAAAGCTGCGTGAAATTATCGCCGTGGGCGGTAAACCATTCGAAGCGCTGGTTAAACAAATGGAATTAGTTCGCCAGTACCAGACAAATGAGGGAATGTCCCTGTTTGATTCGGAGGACGAATTTGAAACACATTCCTATTCTTTCGCGGGCCTGTCTGACCTGCTTAGCGAGTTTAAAGAGGATATCGCGGGTGCTGTTGGCATTCCTCTTGTCCGCCTGTTCCGCCAGTCACCGAAGGGTTTTTCAACCGGTGATGCCGACCTCGCGAACTACTACGACGACGTGGGAACGCTTCAGGAGCGAGATTTACGGCCTCACATCCGCCTGTTATTCGATGTACTGCATCGCTCAGAGTTTGGCGAGCCGTTGCCGCAAGATTTCACCTTTGAGTTTAACCCCCTGTGGCAGATGAGCGACACCGATCGCTCTACGGTGGCGACCAACACGACTACTGCCCTGGCTACTGCTGTGCGTGAGTTAGGTATGTCTCCGGCTGCTGCGCTGACAGACCTTAGAGAGATGTCTGACGTCACTGGCGTAGGCGCATCAATTTCTGATGAGGATATAGCAAATGCGGCGAAAGAGTGGGAGGAGGCTGAATCTGAAACCGAACCTCCGCCGACGATCGGAGCGTCAGTATCACAAAAGCCTGTTGGCGATAGTCGACCAGATAAATCAAATCGTCACGGCCTCTTACGATGGTTCACAGGCAAGCGCTGACAGCATTGCTAACACGCTCGCTGACTACTCCGGGATAATTGACGACTGGGCCGAAATGGTTGGCCGTAAGATGTTTGCCCAGGTAGAAAAAGAAGAGTGGAACCAGTGGCGCTCTGTCTCGGAAGAAATCTCCGCAGGGCTGCGCGATGTGGTGGGTAACACACCCGTAGGGATGGTGGCTCAGGATATCGTGTATCGACAGATTCAGCTGATGAAGTCACTACCGATAGAAGCCGCAGACCGGGTTAAGGACATTCAGCAGCGGGCGATACAAGCCGTTATCAACGGCGAACGACCGGATCAGCTTTATGAGATGATCATGCAGTCCGGCGAGGTTGCAGCCAGCAGGGCCAGAATGATAGCCCGCACTGAGATTGGACGCGCTACCGGCGCACTGACTCAGGCACGAGCGCTGGCCGTTGGTTCTGAAGGCTACTGGTGGCGTATCGAAGGGGCTGGCACCCGACCAACACACCGAAAAATGAAAGATAAGTTTGTTCGCTGGGATAACCCGCCAATGCTCGATGGCATGACCGGACACGCCGGATGCCTTCCGAATTGCAAATGCTGGTCAGAAGTGCAGATCCCTGAACCGAGAAAGTGAAAAACACGGCTTATCCCTGCCAATCTGGCTGAACTATCAGACCCGCGAAATGTTATCAAAATGTTGTGATGCAAAAGAGGCCGAAATCGCCCACTAAATCGGGACTTTTGCGGCCTTGGCAGGACATTTTAATTCAGTCCATTTTCGTTGGTGCGGGTAAGAACCATTATGTTAAATAGCCCGGTATTTCGAACAATTATCCCTTTACTGAAGGTCGCAAAAAAGCGGCCTTTTTTCTTGCCTGATAGCAGCAGGTAACCCATGAAATACTTCTTTAAAACCCGCCTGGGGAATACTCGTTTCCAGCTTGCTGATGGCTCAGTGCTGTTCAAGGATGTGCCGATAGGACGTACTGGAGAGCAGGAGTACGACAAAACCGAGCGCCCAGAGCTTACCCCTGATGCGTGGGGGAAAATCATCGTACGGCGAACACCTGAAGAGGTTTTCAGTGAGCGATCAATGGCGTCCTTTGAAGGAATGGCCGTAACGATAGGTCACCCGCGAGATTTCAATGGCGACATTATTTTTGTTGCCCCCGAGAACTGGCGGCTGCTGGCGCACGGACACATTCAGAATGTCAGGCGCGGGGAGGGCGATAAGTCCGATCTGCTGCTGGCAGACGTCATTGTTAAAAGCCCAGAAGGGCTTCAGGCCATTGATGCTGGCGATGACGAGGTTAGCTGTGGATATGACGCTGACTACGAAGAAATCTCACCCGGCCTCGCGATTCAGTCTGCGATAACCGGTAACCATCTGGCCCTTGTCCCAAACGGGCGGGCCGGTTTCCGTTGTAAAATAGGGGATGCTATGCCTAGCACAACTAAAAACTGGTTTACCCGGCTTCTGAAGGCCCGAAAAACCAATGACGCCGCTGAAATGGCGAATCTTGTCGATAACGCGCCGGAAAGCATTACCGGTGATGACGACGTAAGTTCTTCAATTACGCCGGGTGGTGTGGTGATTAATCTCTCACCGCAAAGCCCGTTACCGGGCCCAGCACTTCCGGGGACTGGTGATGCTGATGAAGAAATCCCCGCGTGGGGTAAGGCGCTGATCGAGGCGGTCGCTAAACTCGCCCCGGCATCTGCAACGGGTGATGCGGACGATGATGACGAAGAGAAGGACGAGAAAGACGAGAAAGAGGGGGCCGTTACTGGTGACGCCGCGTATCGTGCCGATCTGATTCAGCCTGGCATTCAGTTACCGGCCACTGCAAAGCCTACCGCGTTCAAGCGCTCAGTTCTGGCAACTGCCGATCAGGCGATGGTGCGCTCTATCGTGGGTGATGCCGATATCAGCAAACTGAAAAAAGCGACCGTTGATATGGCATTCAATGCCGTGTCTGAAGTGGCGAAAAACCGCAATACCGCAGCCAAGACCGTTGACGGTTTCCGCAACATCAATTCCAACACCACCAAAACCATCGCGGAGATTAACGCTGCCGCGAAGGAACTCTGGACTAAACGCTAACGAGGCAACCAATGGACAACACATTTCTCTACCGGATGCCTGCAGGCATCGCCGGTGCAATCTCTCGCCCGCAGGATCTGACGGTTGAACCTCAGACACTGGACAGCGCGAAGGCATTCGCCGCATACGGCCTCGCCGGGAAGTTCTCCGCAGGTAAGTTTGTGCCGATTGAAGCGGCTGACACGGCTGCTGTTGTTGTGGGTATCTATGTTCGCCCGTACCCGACAGCCTCCCAGCCTGACAAAGTGCGTCAGATTGGTACCGGGTTTAACTTTGCCGGTGACTGCATGAAGCGTGGCTATGTGACAGTGAATATCGGTGTTGATGCCAGCTCTGTGGCACTTGGCGGTGCTGTGTTTATGCGTGTAGCAACGCCGACCGCATCCAGCCCGTTAGGTGCCTTCCTGGCTGCCGCAGACGGAGCGAACACTGTGCAGATCACCAATGCTTACTTCAATGGCCTCGGCGACACGAACGGCAACATTGAACTGGCCTTTAACATTTAAGGAAATCGCAAATGCCAATGACATTTGACCAGGCAACAGTCGACAGTTCTGGTGCCTTTCTCATTCACGAGCTGGAACGCCTCGATCAAACGCTGAACCTGCCGCTGACCTCCCAGACTTGGAGCCGTGATATTCAGCTGCGTGAAGACGTTTCTATCGCTGACGAAATCAGCTCCTTCACCAACACCACCTTTGCCGCTGCCGGTACACCTAACGCCAACGGCAAAAACTGGATCAGCCCGCTGGCCACTGCGATTGCAGGCGTCAACGTTGATATCGAGAAAAAGGGCTTCCCGCTGGAATTATGGGGCATGGAGCTTGGCTGGACCGTTATCGAACTGAATGCTGCGGCACAGGTCGGGCGTCCTATCGATACCCAGAAGTACGATGGCATGCAGCTTAAGTGGAACATGGATACCGATGAGCAGGTTTATATCGGTGATGCGGCGAAAGGCGCTAAAGGGCTGCTTAACCTGTCTCAGGTGACGCCGACCAACGCGACCAAAACGTGGGCGATCTCCACCGCCGACGAAATCCGCGCCAGCATTAACCAGGTACTGAGCAATGCATGGGCTCGCTCCGCTTACTCCAAAGTGCCGGAAGATTTGCTGATCCCGCCTGAGCAGTATTCGTTCATTGCGAGCACCATCGTTTCCAGCGCCGGTAACCAGTCTCTGCTGACCTATCTGGAGACGAACACCATCGCCTACCACCAGAACGGCAAGCCACTGAACATTCGTCCGGTTAAATGGATGAAAGGTCGCGGTGTGGGTGGTACTGATCGCATGGTGGCATACACCAACGATAAGAAGTTTGTTCGCTTCCCGATGGTTCCGCTGCAGAGCGTCCCGATCCAGTATCGCGGCCTGTATCAGTTGGTGACCTACTACGGCAAGCTGGGTGCGGTAGAACCGGTTTATCCGGAAACCCTGAACTACATGGATGGCATTTAATCTAGGCATAGCCCCTTAACAGGGGCTTTTTTCTAAGGAATCCCGATGAAGAAAATCTATGTACTGACCGCATTTAATTTCAACGACGGCGACAAAATCACGCCATTCGCTGCAGGTTTTCATGATGTTGATGATGCTGTTGCAGAGCATTGGTTTGTGAAAGCGCATTGCTCACCTGATGGTGAGGCCCCGGCAGTGGGTGAAGATCCGCGCATTGCTGAGTACGAAGCGCGTATTGCAGAACTCGAAGCGAAGCTGGCGGAGACTACCACCAATGGCAAGAAATCAAAGTCTACCGACGCCTGAGCAGTTCAGAGCCGCATTCCCGCAGTTCGTTGATGAAACAAAATACCCCACCCCCATGATTCAGGCGAGGCTTGCTTTCGCTGATGCCCTGTTGAGTGAATCGCGTTTTGGTGAGGATATTTTCCCTTACGTCGTTGGGCTATATATCGCGCACTATCTGTACCTTTACGCCGCTGACATGCGTGGTTTGGCTGTGGGTACTGCTGGTGGCGCAAATAGCGGCGTACAGACTTCAAAATCAGTGGATAAGGTTTCGGTAAGCTATGACGCCAGCGCGACACTGGACCCTAACGCGGGCTTCTGGAACAACTCCCGGTATGGTTCTGAATTCTGGGAATACCTGATGCTGTTTGGTGCAGGAGCTATTCAGCTGGGGGCTCCGGAATGAAAAGCGGGCTCACGATACGCTCAGACAATTACGCCGATGTTCTGGATGCGCTGAATAACCTGTCCGGTACTGATGTGCTGGTGGGTATCCCTGCGGGCCCACCGCGTGAAGATTCGCCGCTGAGCAACGCTGAAATTGGCTACCTGCAATCTACTGGCGCGACCGTGGAGATCGACGGCGAAACCGTCACGCTTCCCCCGCGGCCTTTTCTCGATATGGGGATTGAAGACTCTCGGGATAAAACCACCGCGCGACTGAAGCTTGCCGCACAGGCTGCGCTTGAGGGTAATGCCGGTGTGGCAGAGCAGCATCTTGAGGCCGCCGGACAGATTGCCAGCGTGGCCTCTCAGGCGGTTATCGGTGCTGGTGATCGCTTGACGCCATTATCCGAGAAAACGAAGGCAAAACGTCGCAAGAACGGGCAGGACTTCAAGCCACTGTATGACACGCATAGCCTGATGAACTCAATCACCTACGTCGTAAGGAAAAAATAATGCCGATGCTCGATGTAACAGAGGTTCTTCTGGACCCGGATTTTGTCGACCTGACGCTGGTGTGTCACCGTCAGTTGCAGACGGTTGACGAGGATAACTTCCCGATCAATACGCCGCAGGATATCCCGTTTTCTGGCGTGGTGACCGTCGACCGCTCACTGGAAGCAAAACGCATGGCCGCCGGACAGAACATCAACGGCGTAATCCTCATCGTGACGCAGTTCAGACTGACGCAGGGCCAGCCCGGATTAGATGCCGATATCGTGACTTATCGCGGGCGAGAGTATCGCGTGACGTTTGTCGATCCGTATACGGCGTACGGTGCCGGGTTCGTCCAGGCACATTGCGAGCTGCTGGAATTTGACGGGGGAACGCCGATTGAGTAATGACAGCACAACGGCGGGGTACCTGGCACCTGTAGGGGATTCGCCGCCCTACGATGAAGATCTGGAACGGCTAATCAGCCGCTGGATACGCGGCGTTACCGGGATGGATGCCACGCTGGTTTATCCGCGCTGGACCGACCCGCAAAAACAGATACCCAAAAACGGCACCACCTGGTGCGCGTTTGGTATTACCGGCATTCAGGAAGACTTTAACCCCGCTTACGTACAGAGCGAGGAGAACACTGAGCAGTGGTCGCATGAGACCATCAGCCTGATCCTCTGCTTTTACGGCCCTCAGGGGCTGGCAGTGGCCACACGCTTTCGTGACGGGTTGCTGGTACCTCAGAACAACGATGAGCTGAACCAGGCAGGGCTGACATTCTTGCAGCATGGGCGGATCCTCAATCTCCCCGAGCTTATCAATAACCAGTGGGTACGCCGCTACGACATCAGCGTGGACCTGCGCCGCAAAATCATCCGCACTTACAACGTTAAATCTGTCGTTGACGCGAGCGTAACGATAGCTACCGGAGACTGAACATGGAAAAAGGGCTTCCCCTTAACCGTATCACTAACGTGACGGTGACGCTTTCCGCACGGGCCGCGCAGGGGCGCAACTTTGGCTCGATGCTTATTCTTGGCGATTCAACCGTCATCCCGATCGCCGAACGCCTCCGGGCCTATTCTGCCGCTGACGATATCGGTGATGATTTCGGCGTTGACAGCGAAGAGTATAAAGCCGCTGTTATCTGGTTCTCTCAGCAGCCGCAGCCTACTCTGGTCTATGTTGGCCGCTGGGTCAAAACGCTGGAAACCGGTGAGGCTGGAACAGTAGAAACCGTTCTGCAGGCCGTAAACACTCTGATGGATTACAACAGTTGGTATGGGCTACATCTCGCTGTTCCTGAGGCTGATTACCCCGCTGATGCGGATATTATCAGCGTGGCCGCGGCTGTTGAAGCATCCACTGTTTCCCGCATCTTCGGCATTACCTCGGCTGCTGCAACGATTCTGGATGCTGCAACTACTACGGATCTGGCCTCCAAACTGAAAGCTGCGAAATATAGCCGTTCTTTCATCCAGTATTCGACCAGTAGCCGCTACGCAGCGCTGTCAGCCTTTGCGCGTGCGTTTACTGTCGATTTTACTGGCAGCAATACGACGATCACGCTGAAATTCAAACAGCAACCAGGTATCACCTACGAAACCCTGGGTACGCCGCAGGCCAATAACCTCGAAGCGAAAAACTGTAACGTTTACGTGTATTACGAAAACGATACGGCAATCCTTGAGCAGGGCGTGATGAGTAATGGTGACTTCTTCGACGAGCGCCACGGGCTGGACTGGCTGCAGAACGCTGTTCAGACCGCCGACTTTAATACGCTCTATACCAGCACGACGAAAATACCCCAGACCGACGCCGGCACCACGACCCGAATCGCGAACATCGAGCTGGTTCTCGACAAAGCAGTTCAGAACGGTCTGTTTGCACCAGGTAAATGGACTGGCGGCCCGATGGGGCAACTCAATACCGGCGACACGCTGACGAAGGGCTATTACACCTGGGCGGAAAACGTCGACGACCAGCTACAGGTCGATCGGGAAGCACGCAAAGGCGTGCCTATCCAGGTCGCGGGTAAACTGGCTGGGGCCGTTCATTACGGCACGGTTGCCATCACGGTAGTGCGCTAAGGAGCCATAAATGTCCACCTATTCTTTTATTGATGTTTCGGCCTCTCTTGCTGGTCCTACTGGTCTCCTTGAATTGGGTTATGGTTCCGGGAACTCCGAGGAGGGCATCACGGTTACGATGACGGAGGCAAAAAACACCATGACCATCGGTGCTGATGGCGAGGTGATGCACAGCCTTCACGGTGGGAAAAGCGGCACGATCACCGTAACGCTGCTGAAAACATCCCCGGTCAACAAGAAGCTGTCCCTGATGTACAACGCTCAAAGTCTGTCTTCTGCGACCTGGGGAAATAACGTGATTGTCATCCGCAACAAAGCCTCTGGCGATACCACTACCGCACGCAGTTGCGCTTTCCAGAAACAGCCGGATCATGCTAACGCCAAAGTCGGCAATACGGTGTCGTGGGTCTTTGACTGCGGCAAAATTGACCAACTTCTCGGGGAGTTTTAACCGATGGAATTTGAAATCAAAGGCGTCAACTACAGTACCGCCAAGCTCGACGTTTTCCAGCAACTGAAGGTTAGCCGCAAGCTGCTGCCGGTGCTAGCCGGTCTGGTAAGCGAGTTTTCGACGCTGAAGGCGCAGGCTGCTGCCGGTAATTCCGGCGCCGTACTGGAAAGCGTATTGCCGAAAATTGCCGACACGCTGGCCGCGCTGCCTGATGATGATGTTAACGCGGTGGTTTATCCGTGCCTGAGCGTCGTCTCCCGCCAGAATGGGAAGGGCTGGGCGAAAGTGTTCGATCAGGGCGTGCTGATGTTCGACGATATCGACCTGTTCACGATGCTGCAGCTGGTGGCGCGGGTGGTCGCCGACAGCCTGGGAAATTTTTTGAAAGAACTCCCCGCCAGTCCTCCGGAGGACCAGCCGCCGCAGGCCTGACTCTTGAGTCCCTGCCTGAAGGCGAAAGCTTCCTGATGCGCCCGGTGGAAGCCGGGTACATCCCTTATACCGCACTGAAGGACGGGTCAGTCGACCTGGCCGACATTGCCCGCATGAATGACTGGCTGGATCTCAAAGCCGATAACGATTACCGCATAGCGAAATGGAGAGAGGACAATGAACGCTGAAACGCTCAAGGACTTTCTGATCTCGCTTGGGTTCAAAGTGGATGAGGCTGGCGCCAGAAAATTCGATGCCGTCGTTGCCGGGACAACGCTTAAAGCGATTGAGCTGGGCGTTAAAGTTGAGGCGGCGGCGCTTTCCGTCGTGGCATTCACCGCCAAAATTGCCAGCGGTCTCGATGACCTGTACTGGGCCTCTCAGCGCACAGGCGCGACGGTGGAGGGCATTAAGCAGATTGGGTATGCGGTTAGTCAGGTTGGCGGCAGTGTCGACGGGGCCCGCGGCTCTCTCGAAAATCTTGCCAGGTTCATGCGTAACAATCCCGGCGCTGAGGGTTTCCTGAACCGGCTGGGGGTTCAAACGCGTGATGCCAGCGGTAACATGCGGGATATGGCGACGATCTTTACCGGCGTCGGCCAGCGACTCAGCAGCATGCCGTACTACCGCGCTAATCAGTATGCGCAGATGCTGGGCCTGGATGAAAATACCCTGATGGCAATGCGTCGCGGTATCGGTCAGTTTAGCGGCGAATATACCGCTATGGCGAAGGCTATCGGCTATAACGCTGATGCGGCAGCTGTCAGCTCAAATAAGTTCATGACCTCGCTGCGCTCTTTTGGCCTTATGGCGGGAATGGCGCGGGATAAAATTGGCTCCAGTCTCGCTGATGGCCTTGCTGGCTCTCTCGACAGGCTGCGTCGCCAGATACTGGAAAACTTCCCGAAAATTGAAGGCGCAATAACCGGTACCGTGAAAGGAATTCTCTGGGCTGGTGAGATGGTAGGCAGGGTAATTTACCGCCTCATCCAGTTGGGTCAGAGTATCAGCGACTGGTGGGACTCTCTTGATAAGCAGTCGCAGGAACTGATAGAGCTGCTTGGGGCGCTTACCGCTGCGTGGTGGCTGCTGAACCGCGCAATGCTGGCATCGCCGATTACGTGGGTTCTCGGTCTGGCGTCCGCCATAGCGCTACTATGGGAGGATTACCAGACCTGGAAAGAGGGCGGCAAAAGCCTGATCGACTGGGGTAAATGGAAGCCTGAAGTAGACGCAGCGCTGAAAATGGTCGGCGACCTGAAACAAACGGTTTTTGACCTCGGGAAAGCGCTGGCGAAACTGCTAAACATCGACCCCAAATCCTGGTCTTTGAAGTGGGATTTCAGCAACTTCATTACCCAGATGGGCGAGTTCAGCAAAATGCTGAGCATGATTGGTGACCTGCTTAACGCCATCAAAGATGGTCGCTGGTCTGATGCCGCAAGCATCGGCAAGGCTCTGCTCAAGCAAGGGAGCGATCAGCCTGATGTGTTGCCAGGAGTAACCAGTAGTGCCGTCAACGCGCGAGGTAAGGTGCTGGGCTTCTGGGAAGAGGTTAAAACCCGCTTCAGTGATGGCGGCTGGTATCAGCATGAGCAGAAAACGCTTGCCGATCGCAACAACAACCCTGGAAACATTCGTCCTGTCGGCGGTGGCGGCTTCCGTGCGTTTGGATCAGCGCTGGAAGGCTGGGCGGCGATGAAAAACCAACTGATGCGCTACTTCACAGGGAAAACGACTGGACGCCGCCTGCAGACCATCATGGATATCGTCAGCACTTGGGCGCCCGCGGGCGACAATAACGACCCGCAGCAGTATGCCAGACAGGTCGCCGGGTGGATGGGCGTATCTCCTACGGCAGCGTTGAATCTGTCCGATCCGAATACGATGGGGGCGCTGATGCAGTCTATGGCCCGCAAGGAGGGCTATTCGAACTGGAACAGCCCGCTAGCTCATCAGGCGGCCGGCGCACAGGTTCAGCAGCAGAATACCTACAATATCTATGGCGCAAATGCGCAGGAAGTCGGCCAGGAAGTCGGGCGCCGCCAACTTGAAGCGAACGCCAGGGTATTACGGGTTAACCAGAGTGGGGCCGGCTAATGGATATTCTCTCTACGCTGTTCCAGCAACAGACAAGGCGGATCGGGCTAATAGTTCCCAGCGTCGTCATTTCTGAAAAGCACAATGACACGCTGGAAATTACCGAACACCCGGTAGAGGTCGGCGCTGCAATTTCTGACCATGCCTACCGGCGCCCGTCTGAAGTGGTTATGCAGGTCGGTTTTGCCGGCGGCGGGTCGCTGCTCGACTTTCTTGATACAACCTCTATTGGGTTGAGCGCAGGGCTGAGCCCGAAAGAAACTTATCAGGAACTGCTGGACCTGCAAAACAGCAGGGTGCCTTTTGATGTGGTGACCGGTAAGCGGATTTACACCAACATGCTGATCCGTGCTCTGGAGGTCACCACCGACAGGACGTCAGAAAATGTTCTGTCGGCAGTGCTCACGCTTCGTGAGGTAATTATCACCAGCACAACCACCACGCAGGTAGCGGCCAAAGAAGACATGAAGCTGGGGGCTAATACCTCGGCTGTGCAGAACTCAGGAGTCAAAACGCCGACGGCGAAAAATGAGTCTCTGTTAAGCCGGCTGGCTGGCTACGCAACCGGAGGATAAATGGCCGTTTCAGAAATCCCGCTGTCACCAGAGAATCAACAGTTCGCTATCGCGCTGGCTGGCCAGAGCTTTCAAATGGCCGTTACCTGGCGTGCCGCGTTCTGGTGCCTCGATGTCATGGACAGCAGCGGCGCCGACCTGATTAAGGGCATACCCCTGATCGCCGGCGCTGATCTGCTGGCACAATACAGCTATCTTGGGCTGGGCTTTTCGCTTTATGTCGGCTGCGATAACGCGGCTAATGACAACCCCACCGAAAGAGATCTCGGAATAAACAGTCACCTCTATGTGGTAACGGAGTAATCATGTCACAAAACTGGATGCGCCATTTTGAGCTGCAGCTAGTCGATTCGAAAGGCAACGCTACCGATTTCGGGAGCTTCAAAGTCACCTTTACCCTTGACTGGTTTAATCTCAGTAGCGAAACGAGGGTGGGGACCTTCAAGATTTATAACCTCGCCGCGGATACCGTAAACCGAATTGTCGGCGAGGAGTTTACCCGGATCAGGGTTATCGCCGGTTATGACGGGATTGCAGCGGATGTTTCCGCCAACCAGGTCGGCGTTGCGCGAACGGTAAACCCCGATGAAGTGGGCCAGATGGACGGGCGAAATTATGGGCTGATCTTTGATGGCGAGATCCGCTATACCATCACCGGCAAGGATAACCCCATCGACAGCTTTGTGCTGATTCAGGCGGCCGATTCTGACCGCGCGTTTGCCACCTCCATCACGACCCAGACTCTGGCGGCGGGATATACCGTTGCTGACGTCAATTCAGCGCTGATGAAGGACTTCAACGCAAAAGGGGCGACTGAGGGGAACACCCCGGCCATGCCGGCTACGGTCTTCCCCCGTGGACGTGTGCTGTTTGGCATGACCCGACACCTGATGGATAACGTTGCCGACCAATGCCAGGCTGACTGGATGTTTGTGGATGGCAAGCGGGAGATGGTGGTGAAAAACGAAGTGGTTCACGACGCTATCAAGCTGAACAGTGCCACCGGGCTGATCGGTATGCCCCAGCAGACTATCGGCAGTGGAGTGAACGTGCGCTGCCTGATTAACCCCAACATCCGGGTTAATGGTCTGATTGAGCTTAACCAGGCTTCCGTGTACCGCACTACGCTGGGCAATAATGATATCGCCATGACGCAGGGGCGCATCACAGACCAGAACAACAACGGCAATATCACCGTCGAAGGCACCACCGCACAACCGGCCAGTATTGCTACTGACGGCGTTTATATTGTGCGCGGCATTATGTACACTGGCGATACTAGGGGTCAGGCATGGTACATGGATATGATGTGTGAAGCGCGTGGCTCATCCGATCTTTACTCCCAAGGCGCAATTAATCGGGGATAAAAAGTGAAAATATTCACCATCGTTTTTATCGCATTCACATCCTTAGGGGCTACAGCTGGTGGCTTTACATCACATTGTGGACCGTACACTTTAGTAGCAAGGGAGGGCGATGTAAGCATCATTAATGGAGAGCGAGTCACCTCTCAGAAAATAAAACTATTAGGGGAAGACGGCATAAAGATAGACATGAGCCTTATGCCCGCCAAAGACGGTAACAACTACGGCTTTCAGTACATCCGCCGCCCAGGTAGTGAATCTCGCTTCCTTAACGTCCAGCTACTGCAAAACAGCATGGATGCGCCTAAGATCATAGGTTCATTCCCCTGCAAAAAGGTTTCTGGCTAAGCTATACGGCTGCTTTAGTATGGCGCTCCGAAGGTTGGATCCTGTATATTCCAGATGATTCTAATTGTTAATTCTGGGGTAACTGTAAATGGAAGCGCTGTATCCAATATTGATAGTCTTAGGGGTAGGGGCCGCTATCGGTGCTTATATAACCTATAGGTATCTGATAAGTAAACATAAAAAGGTTGTTGAGTATCTTGAGCTAAGAAATCAAAAATCTCTAGCGGCTGAGATTGAAGAAAAAGAAGAAGTAATTGAAAAATATAAAAATAAAGATATTGCTCGTGAAGTTGAACATAACAATCTGAAAAACGAACTCAGGCAGATTATCGAAATAAATAGGATAAAAAGTAAGGAAATCCTCGGTAAGGCTGTCGATTTTGCGTTTGATTTTGAAACTATATTCCGTGAACAGCACCACTCAGCACAAGAAGAGATACAGAAGGTTCTTGATGATACCTACCGTTACAAACGCAAGACTCTCCTCGCTTCTGTCACGCTGAGAAACTTCGAGAAAAAACTCGAAGATATCAGAAGAGAAAAAGCCATTTACCAGACGTTAATTGCTAAATATGATTTCTTCCAACTACGCGATCATTCTGACTGGAAGACGGTAGAAAAAGAGTTTAGGGATAAAGTTCTGGAGTTACAGGCTGCACAGGATGAGCGTGACGCTCAGAATGAAATTAAACGTCAAATGCGAGAGGAAAGACAGCGTGCCGAAGAGCTGGAAAGGCAGCAGCAAGAAGCTGAAGCCAAAGAGCAAGAGCTTGAAGCACGGCGCAAAGCAGTAGAAGAAGCTCTATTAGCTGCTGATGAAGAACACCGCCAGGAACTCGAAGAAACTCGCCGTCAGCTGGAGCAAGAGATTGAGGACGTTCACAAGCAGTATGAGCGAGCGAAATCAATGGCTCAAATGACTAAGCAGGGGCATGTTTATGTCATTTCAAATATCGGTTCGTTTGGTGAAAATGTATTCAAAATTGGCATGACGCGCCGCCTTGAGCCACTCGACCGAGTAAGTGAACTAAGCGGAGCAAGCGTGCCATTCGAATTCGATGTGCACGCAATGATTAGCTGTGACGATGCGCCAGCCCTTGAGTATGCATTGCATAACAAACTAAGCAGTGAGCGTATGAACAAGGTTAACCTTCGCAAAGAGTTCTTTAAAACGGACCTAAACAAAATAATTCAGTGCGTTGAGGAGCATCACGGTAAAGTTGAATACGTTGCAGATCCTGCCGCATTGCAATACTACCGCTCTCTTGAGATAGCAGAAGAAGCCCAAAATAATAAAGAACTCTTAGTTGCATCTTAAATTTTACTAACACATAAAACAGACCCGCTCCGGCGGGTTTTTTAATGCCCGGAGTAAAATAAATGGCTGTATCCAATAAAACCCGCAGTGGTGCGCTGGCGGAGGTTCTGGCGTCAGAGCGCAAAACTCTTAACGAACAGTTGCGCGTAGCGCTTCCCGGTATCATCCAGTCTTTCGATCCTGACGCTGTTACCGCTGTTGTTCAGCCGGCGATCCGCTATATCGAACGTGACAACGACGGCAACAAAGTCACCCAGGATTATCCACTACTGGTGGACGTTCCTGTCGTTTTCCCCCGCGGTGGCGGCTGCACGCTGACGTTTCCGGTCAAAGAAGGTGATGAATGCCTGGTGATATTTGCTGACCGCTGCATTGATTTCTGGTGGCAGAGCGGGGGCATACAGGAGCCGGTAGACGGGCGCATGCACGATTTATCGGATGCATTCTGTATCGTGGGCCCGCAGTCGCAGGCGAAGAAAATCAGCGGCATCAGCACTACGACCGCACAGCTGCGTACCGACGACGGCACCGCATTCATTGAGGTGGCCGCCGGAGGGGATATCACTGCCACCACCGCCGGCAACGCGACTATTAACGCCCCGGAAATCGTCCTTAACGGCAATGTGACGATTAACGGCAACCTGTCGCAGGGTATGGGCGAGAACGGCGGCACGGCCACGATGCACGGCCCGGTCACCGTAACCAACGATGTGACAGCAGGCGGTAAGAGCCTGATGACGCACACGCATGGAGGGGTTGAGCATGGTAACGACAGCACCGGGGAGCCTGAATAATGCGATACCGAAGAGAAGACGATGATGGGGATTATACCTTCGGTCAGGGTGATGATACCTGGCTGGTAAACTCTCCCGAGGCCGTCGCGCAGGCTATTAAAACGCGCTTCCTGCTCTGGTACGGTCAGTGGTTCCTCGATACCACAGAGGGCACGCCGTGGATTCAGTCGGTCCTCGGCAAACAGCGGCCCGACACTTACAACCTGGCTATCCGCCGGCGCATTCTTGAAACGCGCGGGGTGAAATCCATCACTGACTTTAATACCACTGTTGACAGCCGCACACGGCGTATAACGTTCACAGCAACGGTGGAAACCATCTACGGGACAACGACAGTAACCTCGGAGGCGTAATGGCCCTGGACCTCGATACACTCGGCTTATCGGCAACGGTAACCGCTGAGGGGATAAGTGCGCCCGATTATCAAACAGTACTGGATACCATAACGGGATATTTTCAGCAGATTTACGGCAGTGATTCCTATCTCGATCCCGACAGCAAAGACGGACAGATGGTGGCGCTGGTGGCTCTGGCCATTCACGATGCCAATAACACCGCCATAACAGTTTACCGCTCATTTTCCCCGTCGACGGCACTGAATGACGCACTGACGAGCAACGTCAAAATTAACGGTATATCTCGCCGGGCTGCGACAAATTCTACAGTCGATGAATTGCTGGTGGGCGAGCCAGGAACGATCATCACAAACGGTTCTGTTAAAGATACTAACGGTATCATCTGGAACTTTCCTGCACAGGTGGTGATCGGTATTGATGGGACGGCGATTGCTACAGCTACTTGCGGCACTTCGGGAGCAGTTGCTGCGTTGGCGGGTTCAGTTAATAAAATTAATACCCCGACGCGAGGATGGGTGTCAGCGACTAACCCGCTGGCGGCCACTGTAGGTGTCGCTGCTGAAACTAATGCTGAACTACGTGTACGACAATCTCAGAGCATTGCCTTGCCATCTGTCACGCCATTTGAAGCTGTTGACGGAGCGATAGCAAACATTAAGGGCGTAACGCGTCACAAGCTGTATGAGAACGATCAGGACACACCTGATGCTAATGGCCTCCCTCCACACTCGATAGCCGCCATTGTCGAAGGAGGTGACGCAACAGTCATTGCTAACACTCTTCGCGGCGTTAAAGGTCAGGGATCCACACCATTTGGTAGTACGGTAATTATTGTCCCTGATAAGTACGGAAGCCCCCACCCTGTCGGATTCTCACGACCAGTTGATGTGCCTGTTTTTGTAAAAATCACCATCAGTCCTCTGACGGGTTACACCTCGCAGGTAGGGGACGAGATAAAAGCGGCCGTGGCTGCTTATATCAACTCGCTGGCAATTGGCGCCAGTGTCCTGCTAAGCCGTATTTACTCTCCGGCAAACCTGGGCGTAGTTAGCGGCGGAAATTCCAGATACTACGACATTACCGAATTGCTGATTGGTACATCTTCGGCAGGAGTGGCAGCGACCAATATCGTAATAGCTTTCGATCACTCCGCATCCTGCAGGGTTGCGGACATTAATCTGGAAGTGTCTGTATGAGTAAATACACTGACAGGATAACTAACTATCACGCAGGGAAACCTAAGTTTTTTGCACACATTGACCTCTCAACGCGACCGTTAATCGACGTTTCAGCCGCAATGACAGGCATGATTCAGGATTTCGACATTGATACCGCCATCGGCCAGCAGCTGGATATTTTGGGTGAATGGATAGGCCGCAAGCGCAGGGTCAGCACACCTATCTCTGGCGTGTATTTCTCGTGGGATACAGAAAAACTTGGCTGGGACCAGGGCGTCTGGCAGGGACCTTTCGATCCTGATGATGGGTTTCTTGACCTGAGTGACGAAGTTTATCGACTGGTGCTAAAAGTCAAAATTGCTATTAATAACTGGAACGGGCAGAACGACACATTGCCTGAGATTCTCGATAATGCCCTGACGGGATCGGGTATTCGTATGGCTATTGTCGATAATCAGGATATGTCTATTTCAATATGGATACTTCCTGACCCTACGGTTGTTATCAGTGAAATTGACAGGATGATTCTCGATAGCGCAGTTAATAAGGGTCCATTCATCGCATTACCTCCCGGTTACGTTCCATCTCGTTATGACCTGAATCCCATCGATCAGGTTAATGCTGAATTATGGTGGGCTATCCAAAATGGGTATATGACTGTTAAAGCTGCGGGAGTGAATGTGAGAGAGATACAGATTCCGTCAAATGGTGGTTATTCATTTTTCGGATTTGATGTTGACAATGAATATATATCCGGATTTGACTCCGGTAATTGGGGAGAAGATTTATAATGCCTACCAATGACTTTAAAGCTTTTGCAACTGGAAACAGCGCAAACGTAATTTCTCAGGCTGATTATTTAGCCCTTGCTGCGTTAGTAAGCGGCTTCTCTTCTGGTAAGGCTTCTTCCGCTCAGGTGAATAAAGCTCTCAGGCAGGCCACGGTAATGGCTAACGTCCTTGCTCAGTTTATCGCGGACTCAGCAAATGTAGATGTGTTAGATAATGGTAATACAGCAGCAATTCTTTCTAACCTTAAAAATAGTATGCCTGGCCGCCTTTTGGGTGTGCAAGTTGTCACCAGTAGCGCGCTGATTACTAAATCAGCCGGTGCAAAAAAATGGCGCATCAGAGCTCTGGGTGCGGGGGCTGGAAGTTCTGCTGCTCCGGCTACCGCTGCTGGGCAAGTATCGATAAGTAATGGTGGCGGGGCTGGCGCATATGCTGAGGGTATCTACGACGTATCAGCATTATCATCGGCCACGGTGACGATTGGTAGCGGCGGCGTGGGGGGCACAGCAATTTCACCAAACGGAGGGGATGGCGGGACAACATCCGTAGGTACTCTTATTTCAGCGCCTGGCGGTAAGGCTGGATTGTCAGCAGGACCGGCTAACCCTCCATTCCAGCCCGTGGCAAATACAAACTCAAATAGCCCCACAGGGTGGAATATCATAGGTACTTCTGGATCTGGTTCTGAGGCAGCTGTGGCTGTATCCACCAGTTACGCTGCCGGATCTCGAGGTGCAAATAGCCAGTTAGGGGTTGGTGGTTCTGTCCCGGCGATTAATACGCCTGCAAATACTGGTGGCGGTTATGGTTCTGGTGCATCTGGCTGTTCTAATGGCGTATCACAATCTTTGAATCCTGGAGCATCAGGTCGTGATGGGGTTGTTATTATTGAGGAGTATGCATAATGGATAATAATGCATGGGCAGTTATTGATAGTGATGGCATTGTCGTAAATATTATTGTCTGGAATGGGACGGAGGAATGGCAGCCGCCAGAGGGGATGACAGTTATTAATTGTGGTGATAAGCCATTTAGCATAGGAGGATCATATAAAAATGGCATTTTCACTCCTCCAGAGTTAAGTGAATAATTTATTATAACCCCCTTGGTGAAACTATGACTCAATATAATACGGGTAATGCTGTCCCGTCATCAGACATGCCTGATGCATGGGACAATAACGCGACAATTGATATTTTTGTTAACTCACCCGATTTGAGTGTAACAACGAGAACCGGAATTGAGCGCGACACCATGGCCGGAATACAGCAAAAGTCTGCCGATCAGCGCGAGCAAATAGCAACTGATGGTGCTGCTGTTGTCGAGGAAACCCGCCAGAATCTGATCCCCCTCAGTCGGCAGTACATGACGCTTGATGCGGCGCAGTCGGATATCGTGAATATTCCGGTGGGGTCCACCACGTATTACCGCAGCCCGGATGACAGCGCGTTAGCTGTAGAAGTGATCAATAACGCCGGGACGCTGCAGCCTACCGGCCGCAAAATGCCGTCTCAGGCGGCTGTTGCCGCGAACACATCCGTAATTACAGGGTTGGATCTTGATCGTGTTGATGTATCTCCAGCGTCGCTGGGGACCGGCCAGTATTATCAGATCTCCACAGGGACAATCGCGACCACCACGGACACCAACTGGTCGGCGTGTGCGCCAGTTACTGTGGCAGGATATTCGCGATTAATTTTGTCTGGTTCGTTTTTGTATCGTGCTGCCGTCGCGCCAGTTTTGTTTATCGACTCCGCAGGGACCGTGATTTCTGTTCAGAGTCTGGGCATTCCCATGTCCTCGGATAATGTCTGGTCATCGCGCGCAGAGGTTCAGGTCGATATTCCCGCTGCCGCAGTCAGCGCGCTGATATCAACCTATGCCGAACCGGCTGTGGCTGTCTATGCAGCCGCGCAGGCTTTCCGGGAGTCAGGCGTTGCACTGTCGGCCAGTAAGACCAAGAAAAGAGTGCTGAACTGGATCGCGAACACCTATATGAATATCTCGACAGGTGCCCTGACTTCCAGCTCAGACACTTTCGCAGCAGCCCGTGTTCCCGTAGCACCAGGGGATGTCTTCACGCTCAGTTGCTCGCTGAAGGGTGCCCCGAATCAGATTCGCCTCATCGGCTTCTTTGACAGTAATGAAACCCTGATCGGTACGTTTTACCCAGGCACCGGGAGCGGCACGGTATCCACGATCAATAACCTGACATTCCGCGTGCCGAAAAACGCGGCGTCTATGGTGATTACTGCGTACTCCCCGAACTCGGCAACCGTGCTGCTGCAGGCTTCCGTTTTTGACCGTGCGGCGCTTGATATTCAGACTGCTGCCGACACCGCCGGAGCCCTGGCTAAGTCGTCTGTGCTGCCGTACTACAGCGGACGTTACTGGAAAAATACCAATGGTGCGCTGACGGTTGTAGCCGATCCGCAGTTTTGTGCGTTCTATCCGGTTCAGGTAAACGCGGGGGACGTCTACAGGATTAAATCAAACCTGCTGACCGGTAATCCGTCACTGGTTTCGATGGTGGTGTTTAAGGGGGCGAGCGGGGAACTGATCGGCTCCGCTCAGCCAGCTCCTGGGTCAGGAACATTTGCGGCCGCTGATATAACGTTAACGGTGCCAGCTGGCGCTGTGCTGATGCTTTTGACCGCCTACAGCCCGTACATTGATATTGCTTTCCAGGGCAGCGCAGTGGAAAAAATCGCATCATCTGTTGCAGGTCTTGCAGCTACCTTTTCCCAGCAGCTTTCCATAGGTTTCACAAAGGGAAGTTACTGGCACCCCACATCTGGCGCGCTGACCAGTACCACTGACCTTAACTGGCGAGCGTTCGATGCGATCCCTGTTAATGCCGGTGAGTCGTACCGTGTCATTGCGAGCGAATTTAGCGGAAGTATTTATGCCGTGGTTTTTAAAAATGCGGGTGGGGACGTCGTAAGTAAATCACAGCTTGGTCCGGGCGGTTCGGCAATCGTTGCCGTGGATGTTCCCGTTACCGTGCCAGCCGGAGCCACATTGATGTGTGTCACGGCCTATACGGATAACGTGACTGTTACGAAGAACATCAACTATAAAGCCGATCTGCGAAAAGAGATTATTCAAAGGGATTTCGAAAGTGGTTTGCGCCTGTTGTCGCCGAAAGGTCTGGACGGCTATTACTGGCACCAGAACACGGGGGTAAGGACGCTAATTACCAGCGACTGGGCGTATTTCTCGGTAGACCCAATCGCAGTATCTCCGGGTGAAGTCTACCGGATCATCTGCGCTGAATTCTCCGGCAACCCAAATAACGTATACCTTGCGCTCTTTAAGGACACGTCAGGCGCCATTGTTGGGCGTAGCTACGCGGGCCCGGGCTCCGGCGTGCTGCAGTCTGTAGATACGAACGTCACGGTACCAGCGAACGCTGCTACGATGTGCATCACTGGGCACAGCCGTAACTTGCAGGTAGTCAAGTCCGGCGGCATGATCAGTAAACTGCCGGGTAATACGCAAGCGGCAAACACTAGCCCACTAGACTACTGGAAAGGTAAGAAAATCGTGTGGCTGGGAACCTCAATTCCTGCAGGAAGCGGAACAAACTCCTACCCGTATATGCTGGCCCAGCGCCTGGGGGCGAACATAGTTAACCAGTCTGTCGGCTCATCTCCGATTCGTGGTGGGCTGGACTCATTCGTCACCACTGACGACCCATATGGATGGACGGGAAGCTCATATACCCGCGTCACGCGTGCCTTGTCGCATTCCGTCGATATTAAGCAGTCATTTATCGACAACTACGATTCGAAATGGAAGGCGTTAGTGACAGGTGGCCCGGCATCCCTGTCGGATACTGATAAGGCAAATATCCTGAGTTATTCCTATGCCAACCGGCTGTCGGGTAACCTGGATTCGGACCTGTTTGTTATCGATCACGGGATTAACGACTATCTGTGGATTCAGGAGCGAGGGGGAGATGTAGCAAGTCTGCTGACACCCGCAGTAGATACTCGCAACATCAACACGTTCTATGGCGGAATGAACGTCGTCATAGACTACATCCTGAGCCAGAACCCGAGAGCCCGCATTTTGATTGTCGGCTTTTATGAAAACAATCTGCGGCCGCAGGTTTCTCAGATACAGTTAAAATCCGCGCAGTTGTGGGAGTATCAGATAGTGAAGCTGTGGGAGCGGACAGGCTGGAGCCAGCAGGTTTTAACCGGGTCTGATGGCGCAGGGAAGACGCTCACACAATACTGGATGCCGGATAATCTGCACCCTCACTCTGATACGACAGGAAAGGCAAACACATTGCTGGCTAACATACTGGAAATGGAAATCAGATCAGTTCGTTAACCCTTAACTTTCAGCAACAAGCGGCTGTCATGAAAATTGACAGCCGCAAGACCTAAGATGCGTATTTAGGAATCAAAAAACTGGAAAACCGTCATCATCTAGCGGTAACCCCGGCCCATATATAGATTTTAGGTTCTCTTCCCAAAATCTTACGACTTTTGTTCCTTCAGGGTCGAAGTAGTCTGTAACATCAACTTCTAAGTTTTCGAAAATGATATCCATTTCACGCCAAATATCGATTGCATCACCCATGAACCATTCAGAAGGTTTGTCATTATAAAAACTAATTCTGGGGAAACCTTTCTCAAGCTGGTCATGTATGTGCTTTTCTAATTCGTATAAACGCCAATTTAAAGATGAAGGAATGAAATAGGCAACTCGGAAATCCAGTGTAGGATCACCTGTACGCAAATTATTAAGACGAATCAGTGGGTTATTTTTCGTTTTTCCAACTTTAAATCGTTCAGTGTCTGAACCACTCATAAAAACATAAATCCATTCGCCATCTAGTTGCATTTTTTTATCCTTACCGTGACAAAATACAGGGATAGAGATTACACCATTTCAAGCACCGCTTATCAGCTATCTTACAATTCGCGAGGGAGCTTCATAGGTAGATGCTGGGAAACAGCGCTACCCGGCATCAGGTGGCTGATGTGACAGGCGTGGGGGTGAAGACTATTTACAAATATTTGCCGGTACAATACGGCGATAAAAAATCCCCTTGAGCAGGCACACTCAAGGGGGAAATACTACATAACATCATTGCTGTGTGCGTCTTTGCGCTCGTCTATCTTCCAAGAATATGCCTAAAGCTTCCAGATATTTCTGGTCTGAGCAGTTAAGTTGAAGATACGGTTGCGTGGGTATGTATTTACTTGAGGGTGGCTTATAGATGTGAAGTGCTCGGAGTTGCGATGCACACGATCAACAGCTTGAGGCTGGATACTACCCCTGTTTGAAGGGGAGTGTGATTAACCGCACGTTAACTACTGTTGCCTGAAATTAACATCTGAGATAATAACCTCAAGAATAATAGATGAAAGATTGGTTAACTGTGAGTAGTAAGAAAACGTTAACGTTCGCGCAATTTTTGGTAATAAATAGTCAACTTGCCAACAACTCAGATACTTGGGCTGATTTGTGGGCATTGATCTTTCACACGGGGCTAAGCGTCGGGAGGTTGCTGGCGCTTCGCCATGATGATACTGATGGTGATTCGATACTGCTACGAGAACAGGGACGCCTGAAGGCACTGCGTGTTGAATTGACGCCTCCAGCGATAGCGATAATTGAGCGTAGAAGGGAAAGATATCCAGAGGATGTTTTTGTGTTTCAAAGTCATTCGAACCGGGTAAAGTATGAATGCCGACCAGTCACTTTAATTGCTTTCAACACTGCCTTAGGCCGGGCTGCAAAATCCTTACCGGGAGTCACCGTGAGCAGTAGTAGCGCAAGAAACGTATCTCATTAATCGCCCATAAGCACCTGCTGGCAAAGTAGTCAACTTGCAACCCCTTAGTGGGTTATTTGTAAGCTATGAGAATGGTTATTGCCTCAGACCCTTAGGGGGTAAAATTGGGGCAAATTTTGGGGCAGAATAACGTTTGGGGCACGATTTGGGGCAATCAAATGTCCGCATTTGTCCACATTTGACCAGAAGTCAATAAAGTTAAGTTGTTGAAAAAATTGCAGAACGTTGAATTTGCTAAACTATTTTTTTGCATGCCATAATAAAGTTAATATTTAGGCAACCGCGATCAAAAAAATTGCGCTGTTTGCAGCACCGGACGAGGTTATTGCGTAAACTTTAAAAACTTTACCAACTCGCTGTTTCTTTAAGGTCATTTGTACGCTTTACTCACCGGCTGCTGCGGCGCGGAACGAGTGTGGCGGCATATTTTTGTTTGGAAAGGATACTTGGGTGGCTCTTATGACGCATGATGCTTTTTCCCTTCGCGGCCTCGCGGCAGGCTGCGCGCTTTTACTTCTCGTTGCGCCTGCGGTGCAGGCTGCGGAACAACTCCCCGATGCGCCATCCATTGACGCGCGAGCCTGGATCCTGATGGACTATGCCAGCGGCAAAGTGCTCAGCGAAGGCAATGCCGACGAAAAACTCGACCCGGCGAGCCTGACCAAAATCATGACCAGCTACGTTGTCGGCCAGGCGTTAAAGGCGGGTAAGATTAAGTCTACAGATATGGTGACCATCGGACGCGATGCGTGGGCCACCGGTAACCCGGCGCTGCGCGGCTCTTCGGTGATGTTCCTCAAGCCGGGGATGCAGGTGTCGGTAGAAGATCTTAACAAGGGCGTCATCATTCAGTCCGGCAACGACGCCAGCATCGCGATAGCCGACTACGTGGCGGGCAGCCAGGACGCGTTTGTCAGCCTGATGAACGGCTATGCGCAGAAAATGGGCCTGACCAACACCACCTTTATGACCGTGCACGGTCTGGACGCGCCGGGCCAGTTCAGTACCGCCCGCGATATGGCGCTGCTCACCAAAGCGATGATCCATGACGTGCCGGAAGAGTATGCGATCCATAAAGAAAAAGAGTTCACCTTCAACAAAATCCGCCAGCCGAACCGCAACCGCCTGCTGTGGAGCACGAACCTCAACGCTGACGGGGTGAAAACCGGGACCACCGCCGGAGCGGGCTACAATCTGGTTTCTTCCGCGACGCAAAACGATATGCGCCTGATTGCCGTCGTGCTCGGCACCAAAACTGACCGTATCCGTTTTAACGAATCAGAAAAACTGCTGACCTGGGGATTCCGCTTCTATGAAACCGTGACGCCGATTAAACCCGATGCCACCTTCATTACCCAGCGCGTCTGGTTTGGCGATAGCAGTGAAGCGAAGCTGGGGGCGGGCGAGGCGGGTTCCATCACGCTGCCGAAAGGCCAGCTGAAAAACCTCAAGGCCAGCTACACCCTGAACGATACGCAGCTGACCGCGCCGCTGACCAAAGGGCAGGTTGTCGGCACCATCGACTTCAAACTGAATGATAAAACCATTGAGCAGCGGCCGCTGATTGTGATGGAAGCGGTGAATGAAGGCGGTTTCTTTAGCCGGATGGTCGATTTCGTGCTGATGAAACTGCACGGCTGGTTCGGCGGTTGGTTCTCTTAAAATGCAGGCCGCGCCCTGCGGGGCGCGGTTAGTAAAGCAGTGAAATTTGTTTTTCCTTCGCCAGCGCGAGCAGATCGTCATCCGGACAGACGTCGCTGGCTATTACGTCAAACTGCGATAAATCCCCCATCCGCGCCGGCCGGACTTTGCCGAATTTACTGTGATCGACAACCAGCACGTGGTAGCGAGCGCTTTTCATCGCCCAGTGTTTGACCGGCAGCTCTTCCAGGTTAAAACAGGTCGCGCCCTGCTCGCAATCGACGCCCGCGGCGGAATAAAACGCGATGTCCGGGCACAGGTGGCTCAGCGTATCCTGCAGGCTTAGCGGTTTAAAAATGGCGTTGCTGGCGTGGAACTCGCCGCCGCACAAAATCGCGCGGCACTGGGGCTTTTCCTGTAAGGAAAGAAAGGTATTGAGCGAATAGCAGACGCCGGTAAAGGGCAGGGCGCTATCGATGGCGTCGATGATCCACGGCGTGGTGGTCCCGCAGTCAAAAAAGGCCATCTGGTGGGGCTCAAGCAGCTTTGCCGCATGGCGGGCTGCGCGGCGTTTTTCATCCACAAGGCGCGTTTTCTGATCGCTCAGCAGATAGTGCGTTGCGCTGCGCGGCTCCAGAACGATATAGCCGCCCAGCAACACGACCGGGCCGCTGTGGCCGTTGAGGTCGCGACGAATGGTCATCTCTGACACGCCAAGCAGGGTGGCCGCTTCTTTTAGATGGAGTTTATCACTGCGCTTGAGTGCCTGAATAAGCTGGCTGATGCGTTCGTCACGACGAGTTTCCATATTCCCTCTAAGCTGAAAGCGCCCTGCATTGACAGGGCGTCAGCGGCGATTTTACCTGCCGGAAGAGGCTTAGTCACGCGCAGGAATCGGGCGCTGCCGCAACTTTACCGGCTGGTCAGGAACGTCTATTCGCGCACCCAGCCTTTGCGAATCGGCAGCGAAAAGAACAGGCGGTACAGCCGCTGCAGATGCTGATAGAGGGTTTTTCCGCCGCTTTGCCACAGCAGTTGGGCGCTAAGGCAGGCGATCATCGCGGTGAGAAGCCCGCCCAGCATGTCCATCGGCCAGTGAACGCCGAGATAGACCCGGGACCAGGCAATCGCGCAGGCAACGGCGATAAGCAGCGCGCCCGACCACAGGCGGTGCCAGAACATAAAGGCCAGCGCAAAGGTAAAGCAGATAGTACCGTGATTGCTTGGGAAGGAGTTATTGGGTGAATGATGCAGGAAGTTATAGCCCACACCGGCGGCAAACGGACGTTCATGCGGAAAAAACACGCCGAATATCCATGAAAGCGTGAGGCTAATCGCGAGCGCCATCATCACCTTAAATACTAGCTGACGCTGGTTTGGCCCCCAAAGCCATAAGGCGAATACCAATAATGGCACAATAATAATCAGGTCTTTGGCGATAAACGTCGCGATTTCAATTGCCCACCACGGCGACGCGGGGGTGGCATTCAGGAATGCAAACAGCGAGTAGTTAATATTTTCCAGCATACATCCAGGCTCTTGGGTCCGTTAGCAACAAGCCGCCCACCTTAAAAAACGGTGGCGATAAGGTAAAGCAGTATTGTCTTAATTATCAGTTTGTTATGAATGAAAGTGCGTATGTGGCTTCGTTAACAGACTGAGTAAAGGAGTATATAGCCTGTAATCTAATTGAAACATAAACGAAATATATACAGTGGGATTTTCATTCGGTGATGGCGACGCGGTCTCTGCGTGGCGATATTTCTCTTCATCGCTCACAATTCACTATCTCCCCGGCACGACTTTCATTAAACTTTGCGCGGTTTTATTTAAATAAGAGATTTCATGCACAATTCTTCGCTTTCAGGCAAACGCCTCGGACGTCAGGCGCTGCTCTTTCCGCTGTGCCTGGTGTTATACGAATTCGCCACCTATATCGGCAATGACATGATCCAGCCGGGAATGCTCTCGGTGGTGGAAGAGTTTGGCGTGGGCAATGAGTGGGTTCCGACCTCAATGACCGCCTATCTGGCCGGCGGTATGTTTTTGCAGTGGCTGCTGGGGCCGCTTTCGGATCGCATCGGCCGCCGTCCGGTCATGCTGACCGGGGTGGTATGGTTTATCGTGACCTGCCTGGCGACGCTGCTGGCGCAGACGATTGAGCAGTTCACGCTGCTGCGCTTTTTGCAGGGCATCAGCCTGTGCTTTATCGGCGCGGTTGGCTATGCGGCGATACAGGAGTCTTTTGAAGAGGCGGTGTGCATCAAGATCACGGCGCTGATGGCCAACGTCGCGCTGATTGCGCCGCTGCTTGGGCCGCTGGTGGGCGCGGCCTGGGTTCATCTCCTGCCGTGGGAGATGATGTTTGTCCTGTTTGCCGTGCTGGCCGCTATCGCCTTTTTTGGGCTACAGAAGGCGATGCCGGAAACCGCCACCCGCATGGGCGAGAAGCTATCGGTTAAAGAGCTGGGGCGTGATTATCGTGAGGTGCTGAAAAACCTGCGCTTTGTCGCCGGCGCGCTGGCCACCGGCTTTGTCAGCCTGCCGCTGCTGGCGTGGATTGCCCAATCGCCGGTGATCATCATCAGCGGCGAGCAGGCGACCAGCTACGAGTATGGTCTGCTGCAGGTGCCGATATTTGGCGCGCTGATTGCCGGTAACCTGGTGCTGGCGCGCCAGACGTCCCGCAAGACGGTGCGTTCGCTGATTATTCTCGGCGGCTGGCCAATTATGATCGGCCTGCTGATCTCCGCCGTCGCGACGGTGGCGTCAACCCACGCGTATCTGTGGATGACCGCCGGGCTGAGCGTTTACGCCTTCGGGATTGGGCTCGCTAACGCCGGGCTGGTACGCCTGACGCTGTTTGCCAGCGAGATGAGCAAAGGAACGGTGTCGGCGGCGATGGGGATGCTGCAAATGCTGATCTTTACCGTGGGTATCGAAGTGAGCAAGCACGCCTATGAGGCTGGCGGCAGCGGACTCTTCAGCTTGCTCAACCTGCTGAGCGGGGTGCTCTGGCTGGCGATGACGATCTACTTCCTGAAGGATAAACGCGTAGGCAGCTCCCTCGAACCGCAGTAATCTTCAGATGCCCTGCTGCGACGTTACGCGCCGCAGCAGGCGCGGCCTCAGGCGAACGGCGCTTCGCGATTAAGCACTTTATCAATAATATGCAGCACGCCTTCTTCGTTATTGTGCGGCGCGCGGTAGCCGGCGACGGCCTTCACCGGCGCGGCGGCGTTGGCCATGGCGAAACCGAAGCCGGCATGCTGCAGCATTTCGATATCGTTGCCGCTATCGCCAAACGCCACCACTTCATGGTTCTCGATGCCCCAGCGTTCCTGCAGGATGCGCAGTCCGTTGGCTTTGTGCACGCCGGGAATAATCAGGTCAATGCTGCCGTAGCCGGTAGCGACCGCGGTCACCATATCGCCAAGCGCAGCGTGCAGCTTCGGCTGTATCTGCGGGATCAGCTGGTCCGGGACGTTGAGACCGAACTTCAGAATTTCATCATCAGCAATATGATTAAAGTCGTCGACCAGTTCGAGGCGATGATAGTACTTCGCCGCGACCGCTTTCAGCTCATCATTATACTGGTTGAGGGTGTAAGCGCTGCGCTTACCGCAGGCGATGATTTCAATGTTGGTCAGCGTCTGGAGATGGTCGATAACAGTATTGAAATGTTCCCGCGGCATCCGGCAGTTAAACACGTCCTCGCCGGCGCTGACCACCCAGCCGCCGTTTTCGGCGACAAAGGCTATCTCATGGGCCACTTCGGGGAAGAAGGAGATAAGCTGGTAATACTGGTTACCGCTGGCGACGACGAAGCGGATGCCCTGCTCGCGCATCCGTTGATACTGGGCGAGGAAGCGCTGACGGTTATAGGTTTTGGCATCGCTCAGAAAGGTGCCGTCCATGTCTACCGCAATCATTTTGATGCTCATTAACTGTTCTCCATCACGGGTTCAGATTGTGGCTTCGCTACCGCGCGGGCGACGATGGCCGCGACCAGCACGAGTGCCAGCACCACCATCATGGCGCTGCGCAGGCCGAAGTGTTCGCCGAGAAAGCCCAGCAGCGGCGGCCCGACGAGGAAGGCGAGGTAGCCGGTAATCGCCACCACGCTGACGCGCTTCGGCGCATCGGGGCCGGTGTCGCTGGCGGCAGAAATGGTCAGCGGGAAGCCCAGCGACGCGCCGAGGCCCCATAATAGTACGGAGAGTCCGGCGACCCACGGGTTATCGACGAAAATAATCAGGCCAATGCCCAGGGCGCCCATTACCGCGCTGGCGCGAACCACCATCACCCGGCTGTAGCGGTCAATAAACCAGCCGCCGGTGAAGCGGCCAAGGGTCATGCCGAGGGTGAAGCCTGCGTAAATCAGCGAGCCGGAGGTTGGGCTGAAGCCGTGGCCGTCAACCATCAGCAGCGGCAGCCAGTCGTTGGCGGAGCCTTCAGCAAAGGCCATGGCCAGGACGATCACGCCAATCAGCAGCAGTTGGGCATCGCGCCATATCGGCAGGCCTTTGCCTTCATGGCGCGCCGCTTCCGCCGCATTTTTGCCTGTGCCTTCAGGGATCGCGCGAATGGCGATAGCAATGGGGGCGACGGCCACCAGCGCCGCCAGCAGGATGTGCGGCGCGGCGGGCAGGCCGAAGCCGGTTACCGCCATACCAATCCCGGCGCCGACGAGCGTGCCGAAGCTGTAAAAACCATGCATCATCGGCAGGACGGTTTTATTCATCTCACGTTCAACGGCGGCGCCTTCGACGTTAATGGCCACTTCCGCGGAGCCAAAGCTGGCGCCGAAGATGGCTAAGCCGATAGCAAACAGCACCGCCGAGGTAAACCATAGCGCGGCGCTGAGCACCAGCATGCCGACCACCGCGCAGGACATGGTGGCGCGAATCACTTTACGGGTGCCGAATCGATTGACCAGCCACGCTGAGCAGAGGATGCCGCTCATCGAACCTATTGATAGTCCAAATAATACAATCCCCATTTCCGCCGTCGATAGCGCGAGCAGATCGCGAATCGCCGGCGTGCGGGTCGCCCATGAGGCCATGAGTAATCCGGGGATAAAAAAGAACATGAAGAGCGCCCACAGCCTTAGCTGGAGGGCTCTGCGGGAGGTTTGCGCTGTCATCCGTAAATGCCCGAGAGTGAAGAGATGCAGACAACAGTAGCAAGGTTGTGTACATTTGTACATCCAGGCAGGCTGCCGCGGAATGCTTTTTTATTGACCTCTATGATTCGATTCAGCCTGAGGCATATTTGACGCGTACGCCGTGGGATTCAGTATCTGTTTAAATGAAAGAGGAAAAGGGGATGGCCCGTCGACCAAACGACCCGCAGCGGCGGGAGCGGATTTTGCAGGCGACGCTGGACACGATCGCGATACACGGTATCCACGCGGTCACGCACCGGAAAATCGCCACCTGCGCGGGCGTGCCGCTGGGCTCGCTGACCTACTATTTCAGCGGCATTGAGGCGCTGGTCGAAGAGGCGTTCAGCCTGTTTACCGGCCAGATGTCGGCGCAGTATCAGCAGTTTTTTGCCGATGTGCATAGCCGCGAAGAGGCCTGTGACGCCATTGCGGAGCTGATTTTTAGCGCCCAGGTGACCACCGCGCGCAATATGGGGCTGATGTATCAGCTGTATGCTTTTTGCAGCAGCCAGCCGAATTTAAAAGCGGTCATGCAGAACTGGATGCTGCGCAGCCAGCGGACCCTTGAGCAGTGGTTTGAACCGGCAACGGCCCGCGGGCTTGACGCCTTTATCGAGGGGATGACGCTGCACTTCGTGACCGACAGAGCGCCGCTATCGAGAGAAGCGATTCGACTGATGGTAGACCGGCTGGCGGGAGCGTGAGCGGGGCGCAGAAAACAAAAAACCCATCAACCTTGAACCTAAGTGGCGGGGTTGATGGGCTCCACAAAATGGGGACATCAAAGAAAAGCAGTGGCACTACTTATGACTGATGCCAGCAAAAAAAGTTCTGCGTATGCGCGTTTTTTTTCTTAAAAAATTCACTGTAGCCCCGGCCAGATGATGACAATCAGCGTACCTGCCAGGGTTAACAACACGTTAGCGATGGCGTAGGTCCCCGCGTATCCCAGCGCAGGAATATTGCTGCGCGCGGTATCGCTGATGATTTCCATCGCCGGCGCGCAGGTACGGGCCCCCATCATGGCGCCGAAGAGCATCGCCCGGTTCATGCGCAGCACGTACGCGCCGAACAGGAAACAGATAACCACCGGCACCAGGCTGACGATAAGGCCCGCCGCCAGCATCTGACCGCCGACGGCGCCGAGGCCGTTATTTATGCCGGCGCCCGCGCTGAGCCCCACGCCTGCCATAAACACCATCAGGCCGAACTCCTTCACCATATTCAGCGCTCCCTGCGGAATGTAGCCAAACGTCGGATGGTTGGCGCGCAGGAAACCGAGCATAATGCCGGCAAACAGCAGACCGGCGGCGTTACCGATGCCGAAGCTGAACGAGCTGAACTGGAAGGTGATCATGCCGATCATCAGGCCAACGATAAAGAAGGCGCAGAAGGCGAGCAGGTCGGTCACCTGGCTGTGGATGGAGATAAAGCCGATACGATCCGCGACGGTTTTAACGCGACGCGCGTCGCCGCTGACCTGCAGCACATCGCCCTTGTTGAGCACCACGTTATCGTCGATAGGCATTTCGATCTGGCTGCGGATAACGCGGTTTAAGAAGCAACCGTGATCGGTCAGCTTCAGCTGCGCCAGGCGACGGCCGACGGCATTGTGGTTTTTGACCACGATCTCTTCGGTGACGATGCGCATATCGAGCAGATCGCGGTCGAAGACCTCTTTGCCGTTACGGAAGCTTGGGTCGAGGCGGGCATGGGCATCCGGGTAACCTACCAGGGCGATATCATCGCCCATCTGCAGCACCGCATCGCCGTCCGGGTTCGCGAGAATGCCGTTGCGGCGGATGCGCTCAATGTAGCAGCCGGTCTGGCGGTAAATGCCCAGCTCGCGCAGGTTTTTACCATCAGCCCACGCCACCAGCTCCGGGCCGACGCGGTAGGCGCGGATCACCGGCAGATAGACCTTGCGCCGGGAGTCGGTATCGAGGCCGCGCTCGCGGGCGATTTGCTGGGCGCTGGTTTGCAAATCCTGATGCTGCAGCTTCGGCATATAGCGGGCGCCGACGATCAGGCTGACCAGGCCAATCAGGTAGGTCAGCGCATAGCCGAGGCTCAGATGATCGAGCGAGAGGGCGAGCTGATCGCTGGGCATGCCGAAGTGCCGTAGCGTATCCCCGGCGCCCACCAGCACGGGCGTGGAGGTCATGGCGCCGGCGAGCATCCCGGCCGTCAGGCCGATATCCCAGCCGAAGAGCTTACCCAGCCCCATGGCGATCAGCATCGCGCTGCCGACCATCACCAGCGCGAGCATCAGGTAATTTTTGCCGTCGCGAAAAAAAATAGAAAAAAAGTTGGGCCCCGCTTCCACGCCGACGCAGAAAATAAACAGCATAAAGCCGAGATTGAGGGCATCAGTGTTAATACTGAAATGCTGTTGCCCTAATAATAGGGAAACCACTAAAACGCCAATGGAATTACCAAGTTGTACCGACCCGAGACGCAGTTTCCCGAGGCAGAGTCCTAATGCAAGCACAACGAACAATAACAGGATGTAATTCCCGTTTAACAAATCTGCGACGTTTATATTCACGAAAGCCAACTTCTCATTTACTAGTAAGTTGTTGAAGGAAATGGTTATTTGGTCTAAGGTTGGTCCAGTGTTCGCGTTGTCCCGAACGCTATTCTGGCATCCCGTTATAACCAGCAAAATATAGTCGATAGTTTAATCTTTCCTGGAGGCTGCGGCTAGTAACAATCGTGTTTACATTGACGGGATCTTTTATTGGCATGGATTGCCAGAATCTTTATCTGACTGGGCGAAGTGGAAGTTGGTTAGAGGCAAAATCAGGAGGATGTCGTGAAATCTGAGCGTGCTTGGGCCGGTATTATCTGTGGGTTCTTTCTATTTATCGTGGTTTGTTTATCACTACTGTTACATATGAAAGGCGCCTTTCGGGCTACCGGTCACCCTGAGCTCGGGCTGCTGTTCTTTTTGCTCCCCGGTGCGGCGGCAAGCTGCCTCTCTCCCGGGCAGCGGGTACTGCGTCCGCTTATTGGCGCGATGCTGGCTGCACCTGTCTGTCTGGTGGTTATGCGGCTTTTCTTTGTGACCGAGCGTTCTTTCTGGCAGGAACTGGCGTGGCTGTTTAGCGCGGTGTTCTGGTGCGCGCTGGGCGCGCTGTGCTTTTTGTTTATTTGCGCCTGGCTTGATACCAGACGCAGGCACTCGTCAGAGGAGTGAGCCGTCTCAGGCGAACAGGCCGAGATTCTCTTTCGCCCAGGCTTCAAAGTCAGTGCAGCCGCCAATGTGCTTCTGATCGACAAAAATCTGCGGTACGGTTTCAACCGGTTTACCCACGGTTTTTTCCAGGTCGGCTTTGCTGATGCCTTCTGCGTGAATATCAATATAGCGATAGTTAAAATCATCACGCTCGTTGCTCAGTTTTTCCGCCAGCTCTTTGGCGCGAACGCAATAGGGGCAGCCTGGACGACCAAAAATTACCGTAAACATAGTCCTTCTCCTTAAACCTCAGCCGGATGGCGAATGCCGCGTATCATGCCGCGTTATGTCGAGGAGGGAAAGAAGGTTCTGCCTTTTGCTTCGATGGCTTAAGGCTATGTTTGGTAAATATTCTGCTGATGAAACCGCTATACTCCCCTGATACGCGACCGGTTTTTGCCCGGGAGCGTGCATGATTTTGACCGAAGGAGCGTTATGCGATCGCCCGCTGCATTACCAAAAAGCATTCTGGTAGTCGAGATTATCGGCATGGTGCTGTTGACCCTGGCCTGGCTCTCGCTCAACCAGTACGTCAGCCTGCCCGCGCCGTTTTCCAGCCCAACGGCGGCGCTGCTGATGATCTTCGCGGGGATCCTGCTGATGCTTCCGGCCGCCGTGGCGTTAATGTGGCGAGTGGCGAAAGTGATTGCCCCGCAGTTGACGCAAACGAAAACCCCACCTTCTTCATTGCCTGACAGAGAAAAACGAGATGACGCCGACCATTGAGCTGCTGCGTAGCCACCGTTCTATTCGCCATTTTACCGACGCGCCGATAAGCGACGAACAGCGCGCCGCGATTATTGCCAGCGCGCAGGGCGCTTCCAGCTCCAGTTTTTTACAATGCTCCTCAATTATTCGCGTTACCGACCCGGAAATACGCCAACAGCTGGTCCCGCTGAGCGGCGGCCAGCAGCACGTAGCGCAGGCCGCTGAATTTTGGGTATTCTGCGCTGATTTCAATCGCAATCTGCAAATCTGCCCGGACGCTCAGCTGGGCCTCGCCGAACAGCTGCTGCTGGGCTGCGTCGATACCGCGATTCTGGCGCAGAATGCGCTGGTGGCGGCGGAATCCCTTGGCCTCGGCGGCGTCTATATTGGTGGCCTGCGCAACAATATTGATGCGGTGACCGAGCTGCTGAAGCTCCCGCAGCACGTACTGCCGCTGTTTGGCCTGTGCCTTGGCTGGCCGGACGATAACCCGGAGGTGAAACCGCGCATGCCGTCGGCGATGCTGGTGCATGAAAATCACTATCAGCCGGTGGACGACGCGGTGCTTGCGGAATATGACGAGCAGATAGCGCAGTATTATCTCTCTCGCGGCAGCAATACGCGTCGCGATACCTGGAGCGACCATATCCGTCGGACTATTGTTAAAGAGAGCCGTCCGTTTATTCTGCAATATCTGCATAAGCAGGGATGGGCTACGCGCTGATTGCGTGTAAACTGCCCTCGGTCTGACGCAAGGAAATTCCGCAGGTCAGCGCTAATTGACTACCAGAGGCCCGCCAGAGCGGGTCTTTTCGCAGAGGTGCAGGGTGAAAATTGCCATATTATCCCGGGATGGAACGCTTTATTCATGTCGACGCCTGCGCGAAGCCGCGCAAAAACGCGGACACCAGGTGGAAATCCTCGATCCGCTTTCCTGTTATATGAACGTCAGCCCGGTGGCCTCGTCGATTCACTATAAAGGTCGCCAGCTCCCGCATTTTGACGCCGTGATCCCGCGCATTGGCACGGCGATCACCTACTATGGTACCGCGGCGCTGCGTCAGTTTGAGCTGCTGGGCAGCTATCCGCTGAATGAATCGGTGGCGATCACCCGCGCCCGCGACAAGCTGCGCTCGCTCCAGCTGCTGGCCCGTCAGGGGATTGATCTGCCGCTCACCGGTATTGCCCATTCGCCAGACGATACCAGCGACCTGATTGCCATGGTTGGCGGCGCGCCGCTGGTGGTAAAGCTGGTGGAGGGTACCCAGGGCATCGGCGTCGTGCTGGCCGAAACGCGCCAGGCGGCAGAAAGCGTCATCGACGCTTTTCGCGGCCTGAATGCGCATATTCTGGTGCAGGAGTATATCGCCGAGGCGAAGGGGCGGGACGTGCGCTGCCTCGTGGTGGGTAATGAAGTGGTGGCGGCAATTGAACGGCGGGCGAAGGAGGGGGATTTTCGCTCTAACTTGCATCGCGGCGGCGTGGCGTCGGTGGCGTATATCAGCGAGCAGGAGCGTGAAATGGCCATCAAGGCCGCGCAAACGCTCGGGCTGGACGTGGCCGGCGTTGATATCCTGCGCGCCGCGCGCGGTCCTCTGGTGATGGAAGTCAATGCTTCTCCTGGGCTGGAAGGAATTGAAACCACCACCGGCGTCGATATTGCCGGCAAAATGATCGCCTGGATCGAACGACAAGCCACGCCCGGATTTTGTCTGAAAATGGGCGGATAATTCCCTTTCACGACACCGTCATGGAACAGGACGCTTTTTTTGCGTAAGCTATGGCGTCGCATTTTTCACAGTAAGAGGTCACAGGTCATATGGATTCACTGGTCGTTCCGGGTCTTGATACGTTACGTCAATGGCTCGACGAATTGGGCATCAGCTTTTTTGAGTGTGATTCCTGCCAGGCACTGCACCTGCCGCATATGCAAAATTTCGAAGGCATTTTTGATGCCAAACTTGACCTGGTGGATAACGTGGTGCTTTTCTCCGCGCTGGCAGAGGTGAAACCCTCCGCGCTGCTGCCGCTCTCCGCCGATCTTTCTGCGATTAACGCTAGTTCGTTGACGGTGAAAGCTTTCCTCGATATTCAGGATGATAATCTGCCGAAGCTGGTGGTGTGCCAGGCCTTGACCGTCGGCGTTGGCGTGACGATCGATCAGTTCGCGTGGTTTTTCCGCCAGAGCGAAGAACAGATATCGATGGTCATCCTCGAAGCCAGCGCCAATCAGGTGCTGTATAAGTCTGAGGAAGAAGAGCCGGTGGCTGAGAATATTCAGTACCATTTTCTTCACTAAGCCTGTCGAAAAATAGCGCAGCCACTGCCATAGCGGCTGCGTATTACATGCTTTTATTCTGCTATTAACCTTCCGGAAAAGAATTTTTCACCGCCATTCCGCCGCTTTCGGCTTATCACATAGACCCTTATTGCATAAAAAATTGATAAAAGCCGTTTTTTTACCTGGGCTATAGCCTCTTATTCTGGCTACAGTTATTCTGACGCTGCTTCCAGTTGCGGGCAACCATTCCGGGAGAGGTCCTCTCTCCTTTTCTTAGGCAATGAAAAAATATGCATGATTATTGCATGCGAACAAGTGCGTATATTCAGCCCGCTTGTTAACGGGCATTGAGAAGGAATAAGAGATATGACCGCCTTTGGTAAAAAATGGTTAACAGGTCTGGTTACGGGTGCGCTGATGGCCGTTTCTGCCGGTTCGCTCGCAGCCGAACAAAAAACCCTGCATGTTTATAACTGGTCTGATTATATTGCGCCGGATACGGTGGCGAATTTTGAAAAAGAGACCGGTATTAAAGTGGTGTATGACGTCTTTGACTCCAACGAAGTGCTGGAGGGTAAGCTCATGGCGGGCAGCACCGGTTTTGACCTGGTGGTACCGTCGGCGAGCTTCCTTGAACGCCAGCTGGCGGCCGGGGTATTCCAGCCGCTGGATAAAAGTAAGCTTCCCAACTGGAAAAATCTCGACCCGGAAGTATTGAAGCTGGTCGCGAAGCACGACCCCGACAATAAATACGCGATCCCGTACCTGTGGGCGACAACCGGCATAGGCTATAACATCGATAAAGTGAAAGCCGTGCTGGGCAAAGATGCACCGCTGGACAGCTGGGATCTGGTGATGAAGCCGGAAAACCTGGAAAAGCTGAAAAGCTGCGGCGTCTCCTTCCTGGATGCCCCGGAAGAGATTTTCGCCACCGTGCTGAACTATCTCGGCAAAGATCCTAACAGTACTAAAGCCGATGACTACACCGGCCCGGCGACCGAGCTGCTGCTGAAGCTGCGTCCGAATATTCGCTATTTCCACTCCTCTCAGTACATCAACGACCTGGCGAACGGTGATATCTGCGTCGCTATCGGCTGGGCGGGCGACGTATGGCAGGCGGCTAACCGGGCGAAAGAAGCGAAAAACGGGGTGAATGTTTCCTACTATATTCCGAAAGAGGGCGCGCTGGCGTTCTTCGACGTCTTCGCCATGCCGGCGGATGCGAAAAACAAAGATGAGGCTTATCAGTTCCTGAACTATCTGATGCGTCCGGATGTTATCGCCCACATCAGCGATCATGTCTATTACGCTAACGGCAACAAAGCCTCTGTTCCGCTGGTCAGCGAAGCGATCCGCAATAACCCGGCCATTTACCCGCCGGCCGACGTCTTCGCCAAGCTGTTCACCCTGAAAGTTCAGGATCCGAAAATCGACCGCGTGCGTACTCGCGCATGGACGAAGGTGAAAAGCGGTAAGTAATTCTCCGTGAGTTGTAGGCCGGATAAGCGTCGCGCTGCCGGCAACAGGCGCACCGCGATGGTGCGCCTGCACCATGATTTGATTTCTGCCGGAGAACACCCCGTGAATGATGTGATTCCTCGCCCGCAGGCGAAAACCCCCAAAGCGCTGACCCCGCTGCTGGAAATCCGTAATTTAACCAAGTCCTTCGATGGCCAGCACGCCGTCGATGACGTCAATCTCACCATTTATAAAGGCGAAATTTTTGCCCTGCTGGGCGCATCCGGCTGCGGCAAGTCAACCCTGCTGCGCATGCTGGCGGGATTTGAACAGCCTACCGCCGGACAGATTGTCCTGGATGGCGTCGATCTGGCGCGGGTGCCGCCGTATCAGCGGCCGATTAATATGATGTTCCAGTCCTACGCGCTGTTTCCCCATATGACGGTGGAGCAGAATATCGCCTTTGGCCTCAAGCAGGACAAATTGCCCAAGGCCGAAATCACCAGCCGGGTGCAGGAGATGCTGGCGCTGGTGCATATGCAGGAGTTCGCAAAGCGTAAACCGCATCAGCTCTCCGGCGGCCAGCGTCAGCGCGTGGCCCTGGCCCGCAGCCTGGCGAAAAGACCGAAACTGCTGCTGCTTGATGAGCCAATGGGGGCGCTGGATAAGAAGCTGCGCGACAGGATGCAGCTGGAAGTGGTCGATATCCTTGAGCGCGTCGGCGTTACCTGCGTGATGGTGACCCACGATCAGGAAGAGGCGATGACCATGGCGGGGCGTATCGCCATTATGAACCGCGGCAAGTTCGTGCAAATCGGCGAGCCGGAGGAAATCTACGAGCACCCGACCACCCGCTACAGCGCGGAGTTTATCGGCTCGGTCAACGTCTTTGAAGGGTTGGTGAAAGAGCGGCAGGAAGATGGCCTGGTGCTGGACTCTCCGGGCCTGACCCATCCGCTGAAGGTCGATCCCGATGCCTCTGTCGTCGATAACGTGCCGGTGTGGGTGGCCCTGCGCCCGGAAAAAATCATGCTCTGCGAAGACCCGCCCGCGGATGGCTATAACTTCGCGGTGGGCGAGGTTATCTATATTGCCTATCTCGGCGACCTGTCTATCTACCATGTGCGCCTGAAAAGCGGGCAGATGCTGAGCGCTCAGCTGCAAAACGAACACCGTTACCGTAAAGGGGCGCCCACCTGGGGTGATGAGGTGCGTTTGTGCTGGGATGCCGATAGCTGCGTCGTGTTGACGGTGTAAGGAGAGGGCGATGAGTACATTAGAACCCCCGTCAGGCGTAAAAAAACCTGGCGGTTTTGCGCTGTGGCTGGCGCGGCTGCAGATGGCCCACGGGCGCAAGCTGGTTATTGCGCTGCCCTACGTGTGGCTGATCCTGCTGTTTCTGCTGCCGTTCCTGATCGTCTTTAAAATCAGCCTGGCGGAGATGGCGCGGGCGATCCCACCCTATACCGACCTGCTGGAGTGGGCCGACGGTCAGCTTACGTTAACGCTGAATCTCGGGAATTTCCTGCAGCTCACCGACGATCCGCTCTATTTTGAAGCGTATCTGCAATCGCTTCAGGTGGCGGCGATCTCGACGTTCTGCTGCCTGCTGTTGGGGTATCCGCTGGCGTGGGCGGTGGCGCACAGTAAGCCATCGACGCGAAATATTCTGCTGCTGCTGGTGATCCTGCCGTCATGGACCTCCTTCCTGATCCGCGTCTATGCCTGGATGGGGCTGCTGAAAAGCAACGGCGTGCTGAACAACTTCCTGCTGTGGCTGGGGGTCATCGACCAGCCGCTGGAGATCCTGCACACCAACCTGGCGGTCTATATCGGTATTGTTTACGCCTACTTGCCGTTTATGGTGCTGCCGATCTATACCGCCCTCACGCGTATCGATTACTCGCTGGTGGAGGCGTCGCTGGATCTGGGGGCCCGGCCGCTGAAGACCTTCTTCCAGGTGATCGTTCCCCTCACCAAAGGCGGGATTATTGCCGGGTCGATGCTGGTGTTTATTCCGGCAGTCGGGGAGTTCGTTATCCCGGAACTGCTGGGCGGGCCAGACAGCATTATGATTGGCCGCGTGCTGTGGCAGGAGTTTTTCAATAACCGCGACTGGCCGGTGGCGTCGGCGGTGGCGATCGTGATGCTGTTGCTGCTGATCGTACCGATCATGTGGTTCCACAAGCATCAGCAAAAACAGGTGGGGGAACACGGATGAATAATTTACCGGTAGTCCGTTCGCCGTGGCGAATTTTGATTCTGCTGCTCGGCTTTACCTTTCTGTATGCCCCGATGCTGATGCTGGTGATTTACTCGTTCAACAGCTCAAAGCTGGTGACGGTATGGGCGGGGTGGTCGACGCGCTGGTATCGCGAGCTGTTTCATGACGATGCGATGATGAGCGCGGTAGGCTTAAGTCTGACCATTGCCGCCTGCGCCGCGACGGCGGCGGTGATCCTCGGTACCATTGCCGCAGTGGTGATGGTGCGTTTTGGCCGCTTCCGCGGTTCAAACGGCTTTGCTTTTATGATCACCGCGCCGCTGGTGATGCCCGATGTGATTACCGGCCTGTCGCTGCTGCTGCTGTTTGTCGCGCTGGGGCATTCAATTGGCTGGCCGTCGGATCGCGGCATGCTGACCATCTGGCTGGCGCACGTGACCTTCTGTACCGCGTACGTCGCGGTGGTCATTTCATCGCGCCTGCGTGAGCTGGACCACTCTATTGAAGAGGCGGCGATGGATCTGGGCGCCGCGCCGCTGAAGGTCTTTTTCGTCATTACGCTGCCGATGATTATGCCGGCGGTGGTCTCCGGTTGGCTGCTGGCCTTTACGTTGTCGCTCGACGACCTGGTTATTGCCAGCTTTGTTTCCGGGCCGGGGGCGACGACGCTGCCGATGCTGGTCTTCTCCAGCGTGCGCATGGGGGTCAACCCGGAGATTAACGCCCTGGCGACGTTAATCCTCGGCGTGGTCGGGATTGTTGGTTTTATCGCCTGGTATTTGATGGCCCGCGCGGAAAAGCAGCGGGTGCGCGATATCCAGCGTGCAAGAAGCGGCTGAACCACCTAAAATCTGCAATAGAGTTAACATCGGCGCCGCATTTGTGGCGCCGTTTTCATGGAAGACTTTACGTTGGGATTGTTTACTAAAACGCGTTCGTCTCATGCTCGTCTTAACGTTCCTGCGCTGGTGCAGGTGGCGGCCTTCGCCATTATTTTAATCCGCGGCCTGGATTTGCTGATGATCCTCAACCAGCTTGGCGTTCAGGGAATCGCGGATTTTGTCCATCGCAGCGTGCAGACGTGGGCGCTTACCCTGGTGTTTCTCTCAAGTCTGGTGCTGGTATTTATTGAAATCTGGTGCGCGTTTTCGCTGGTAAAAGGGCGCAACTGGGCGCGTTGGCTGTTCCTGTTGACGCAGATTATCGTGATTGGCTATCTGTGGGCCGCTTCATTGGGCTACGGTTATCCCGAGCTGTTTAGTATTGCAGGGGAATCGAAGCGCGAAATCTTTCGCTCCCTGGTGCTGCAAAAACTACCGGATCTGCTGGTGCTGGCGATGCTGTTTGTGCCGGCCCCGTGCCGACGCTTTTTCCGTTTACAGTAACGGTGATACAATCCCCGCCCCTGTTTTTTTGAAGGTCTTGTTATGCATTGCGCACTTTATGACGCGGGCCGCTGCCGCTCCTGCCAGTGGCTGGAACTGCCGGTATCCCAACAGCTCGCCGATAAAATGGCCGATCTGCGCGCGCTTCTCGCCGATGCGCCTGTCGCTGAATGGTGCGCACCGGTTTGCGGGCCGGAAAGCGGGTTTCGCAACAAAGCGAAAATGGTGGTCAGCGGTAGCGTGGAGCGCCCATTGCTCGGGATGCTGCACCGTGATGGCGCCCCGGAAGACCTGACCGACTGTCCGCTTTATCCGCAAAGCTTCGCGCCCGTCTTCGCTGCGCTCAAGCCGTTTATCGCCCGCGCCGGGCTCACGCCCTATAACGTTGCCCGCAGGCGCGGAGAGCTGAAGTACATTCTGCTGACCGAAAGCCGGCTCGACGGCGGTATGATGCTGCGCTTTGTCCTGCGCTCGGAGACCAAGCTTGCCCAGCTGCGCGCCGCGCTGCCGGAGCTTCAGGCGCTGCTGCCGCAGCTGCAGGTGATTACCGCCAATATTCAGCCGGTGCATATGGCCATCATGGAAGGAGAGCGGGAAATTTTCCTCACCGACCAGCAGGCGCTGGCGGAAAATTTCAACGGCGTGCCGCTGTGGATCCGCCCGCAAAGCTTCTTTCAGACCAACCCTGTGGTAGCCAGCCGTCTGTATGCCACCGCTCGTGACTGGGTGCGCCAGCTGCCGGTCAACCACATGTGGGACCTCTTCTGCGGGGTGGGCGGCTTTGGTCTGCACAGCGCAACGCCTGAGATGCGCCTGACCGGGATTGAAATTGCCCCGGAGGCGATCGCCTGCGCGAAGCAGTCGGCGGCGCAGCTCGGGCTGAATAATCTGCATTTTCAGGCGCTCGATTCCACGCAGTTTGCGACCGGCGAAGGCGATATTCCCGATCTGGTGCTGGTGAATCCGCCGCGTCGCGGTATCGGCGACGGCCTGTGCGACTATTTAAACCGTATGGCGCCAGGCTTTATTATCTACTCCAGCTGCAACGCCCGGACGATGGCGAAAGATATCGCTCGCCTGGCCGGTTATCGCATTGAGCGCGTCCAGCTGTTCGATATGTTCCCCCATACCGCCCACTATGAGGTGCTGACCCTGCTGGTTCGCGAAGTTTAAACAAAATGTGAACTCTTCAGGCGGTGAAGATCGGGTAAGCTTGGCTAATCAGAACGTAAGAATAGCGGAGTGCTGCCGGTGGCAAAAAAAATCCTGTTGGTTGAAGATGATGAAGATATCGCCGCGCTGCTGCGCCTGAATCTGCTGGATGAGGGCTATCAGATTGTCCACGTGGCGGACGGAGCCCAGGCCCTGCGCCTGCTGGAAAAAGAGCTTTGGGATGCGGTGATCCTCGACCTGATGCTGCCGGGCGTAGACGGTCTGGAAATTTGTCGGCGCATTCGTCAGCAAACCCGCTATCTGCCGGTGATTATTATCAGCGCTCGCGCCAGCGAAACCCAGCGGGTACAGGGGCTGGAGATGGGAGCGGATGATTATCTGGCCAAACCGTTTTCGATTCTCGAACTGACCGCCCGGGTCAAAGCGGTGTTCCGTCGTCAGGAGGCGATGGGGCAGAATCTGCTGATGGATGCCGGTCGTATCGCCAGCCATGGTTTAAGCATTGACCCCTTGTCGCGCGACGTTAAGCTGCGCGGCGAGACGGTGGATCTGACGCCGCGCGAGTTCGACCTGCTCTACTACTTTGCCCGCCATCCGGGGGAGGTTTTTTCCCGCCTTGAGCTGCTTGATCGGGTGTGGGGCTATCAGCACGACGGCTATGAGCATACGGTCAATACCCATATCAACCGCCTGCGCACCAAAATTGAGCGCGACCCGGCGGAGCCGGACATCATTCTGACCGTCTGGGGAAAAGGCTATAAATTTGCCGTGGAGCGCAAAGAGGCGCAGCCATGATCCGCCGTCTCAGCCTCAGCCAGCGCCTGGCGCTGGTGTTTACCTCACTGCTGCTGCTCTGTGCCGTAGCCGTTTGTCTGATCCAGCTGTACAGCAGCGCGCAGTACGGCAATGTCATGGTCCAGCGTCTCTCCGCCGGGCTGGCGCAGCAGATCGCCGCCCGCGAGCCGCTGTTGGACGCTCAGGGGCAGGTTGATCGCCGGATGCTGAAGCCGCTTTTTGATCGGCTGATGACCTTCAATCCCAGCGTAGAGCTGTATCTGCTTTCGCCCGACGGCGAGCTGCTGGCCGACGCCGCGCCGCCGGGGCATATTAAGCGCCAGCGCATCGATCTGGCGCCGGTGCAAACGTTTCTTTCCGGCGGCGCCTGGCCGGTGTACGGCGACGATCCGCGCAGCCTTGATAAGCAAAAGGTGTTTAGCGTGGCGCCGCTGCGCCAGGACGGCCAGCTGCGCGGCTATCTCTACATTATCCTGCAGGGCGAAACCTTTAATGAACTGGCGGCAAGCGCCTGGCAGAAAACCTTGTGGAGCCTGCTGCTGTGGACTCTGCTGCTGGTGGCCGGTCTCGGCGGGCTGGCGGGTTGGCTTGCCTGGTTCTGGGTAACGCGCCCGGTGCGTCAGCTCACCGCGCTGGTGGCAACCGACAGCCAGGACAGTATTCATGCGATCAAGGCGCTGGCGGCGCAAACTCCGGAGGCGAACCCGGGGAATGAAGTGGCCGTGCTGCATAATCGCTTTATTGAACTGGCCCGCCAGATTGCCGGGCAGTGGGACCGTCTGGCCGACAGCGATCGCCAGCGGCGAGAATTTGTCGCCAATATCTCCCACGATTTACGCACGCCGCTCACCTCTTTGCTGGGATATCTGGAAACGTTAAGCCTGAAGGCCGATCGCTTGACGATGGAGGAGAACAAGCAGTATCTGAATATCGCCCTGCGCCAGGGGAACAAGGTCCGCCATCTTTCTCAGCAGCTGTTTGAGCTGGCTCGCCTGGAGCACGGCGGGATTAAGCCGCAACCGGAAACCTTCGTGCTGGCTGAGCTGGTGCAGGATGTCGCGCAAAAATTCGACCTGGCAATCGCGACGCGCAATATCGGTTTACAGCTGGATCTGGCCACCGGGCTACCGCCGATAACGGCGGATCTCTCGATGATTGAACGGGTGCTGACTAATCTGCTCGATAACGCCATTCGCCATACGCCGGAAGGTGGGCTTATCCGCCTGACGGCGCGTCGCTCAGGGCCGGAGTTTATCGTCGAGGTGGCCGATAGCGGACCGGGCGTTGCCGGTGAGCTGCGGGCAACCTTGTTCGAACGGCCTTCGGTGCTTGAACCTGGCGCGCAAAGCGCATCACGAGGGGGGCTGGGTTTGATGATTGTGCGACGGATGCTGCAGCTGCACGGCGGCGATATTCGCCTGCTTGAAGCGCCCGCAGGGGCCTGTTTCCAGTTTACCCTGCCGGTTTAAGGTGGCGGATTGGCCGATCGGGATACCGGTCTATCGCTGTCTGCGGGCCGGTAGCCCGGGTAAGGCGTTTACGCCGCAACCCGGGGAATGCGCCGGGATTGAGGCTTTAGTGCGGCTTCGTCCCGGGC
>ENA-UOJP01000379-UOJP01000379.1-human-gut-metagenome-genome-assembly--contig:-C102-NODE-379-length-90403-cov-33.987028_pt1 | contig 90403 bp, 70 predicted proteins | sample MGYA00242353_ERZ723900 | MGnify/ENA metagenome assembly ERZ723900 | reverse complement strand
TAACCAAGTTGGTTTAGGTTGTCAGAAATGGCAGAGGAAATAAGAACGGATGAAAAGATATGTACAATGTGTGGTTTTGAGGGTATATGCCCTAAGAGAAAACGGAGAGATGAGAATCGCTTCGTTTTTATAGAATAAGCGCGAGTGGCTCAGTGGTGGAGTACAACCTTGCCAAGGTTGGGGTCGCGGGTTCGATCCCCGTCTCGCGCTCTTATTATGTAAGAAAACGGATTTCCAGAGATGGAAATCCGTTTTTTTCATCCAGCTGCATAGTCCACCTTCATGATAATATCCTGGGGATGATCTCCGAAGTGCTTGCCGAACAGGTTCATGCCGCCTACATGGGAACTGTTCTCGTCTACCTTCAGGATAAAGGAGAAATGGTATCCTTCTTTCATCTTCAGGGACTCAATGGTTTCTTCTGAGACCTTTTCCCCGTCCAGGAAGGAACCTTGATCGGTAATGGTGAAACGCTTGAATTCTCCGAACTGTGAATTGGAATCGCTCCACCAGTCCGGGTTGCAGCTTCCCTTGCGTCCGCCATAGTCTCCTTTTGTGAGAAAGGTAACGACGGGATTATGGTTGATCTCCAGCGTAATATTGGAGGGCCAGTTATTGTTGTAGCCAGGTGCCTCGGAACAGATTTCGAAGGTAAATTCGATCTGCGAGACCTTTCCCTGCTGAAGGGAGAAGTTTGGAAACTGGTACTCTAAGAATCCCTTCGTGAACCAGATGATCGCTGCATCGATGTGATCTGAGAAGTAAAAGCCATAGGGGCTGTCTTCATAGTGCAGGTAGGAGGTGGCGGAGGCGATTCCGCAGGGCGGGCATACCTCACAGTTGGAATAGTGGCCGATGGGCATATAGATATAAGCCGGCGGCTTCCCCGTGCGCTTGTTGACATGGGCGAACAGGTCCAGGGTGACGGAGGTGGTTTTCATGCCGCAGAGCTTCTGGGAACCGCGAATGCCCGGTTTTGGTACGACGCTGATTAAATTGGCTTCCCGCAGTGTCTTGATATGCAGACACATGGAGGACATGGGAAGGTAGAATTTCTCCGCCAGCTCGCTGATGGTCATGGCGCGGTCAATCAGGCATTTGAGAATCTCCAGCCTTGTCTCGGAGGACAGCGCTCTGCATACCCTGGCGGTGTCGTCCAAGTCAGCCAGGTTTAACAGGATATCTTTTTTCTTGACTTCTTCCATTTTTATCCGCCCCTTTTCTTTTTCGATAATAATTCCCGTTCATGATAACAGATCTGTTTCCGGATAGTCACTGTCATATATTTTTATTATAATGCAGTAAAAATAAAATACAAGTTATTACTACATAAAAAATGTACTAAATTTTTAGGTGGCTTATAAAATTAACAATAATCACAAATGATATTGAAATATAGCAGGTTAAAATATATAATATGCACATGATGATACAAAAAAAAGAAATGATTTGAAAGTGTACATGATTTGGTTTGTCAAAAGCTGCAGCTGAAGTATAAGATGGCATACCATATTTTACTGATATGTGCTGGAACATGTAGAAAGAGAGGGAAGGAAAAACATCAGCATGTCAGGGGGATAGGAAAGAGATACAGTACAAAACGAAAAGTGGTATTAGTGAGAAGGAGGAAGAAGAATGAATAAGAGGATTATTGCATTATTGATGGCAGGGGCTATGGTTGGCAGCATGACAGGATGCGCACCGAAAAAAGCGGAGGTACCGGCGGCGCCGGTTACACAGGGGCAGGAAACTTCAGGAAGTGAGACAGGGGAAGCCAGTGCTCCTTCGGAAAAGGGTGTGACCATCAGCCTGTGGAAATGGATTCCAACAGAGGGTGTGCAGATTGATTCCGTCGTAGAGGCGTGGGAGAAAGAGCATCCGGAGATCCATTTAGATATCACGCATGTTGGTGAGGCAGCAAAAGTATTCCAGAAATACTCCGCAGCACTTCCGGCAGGAGAGGGCCCGACGATCCTGGCGATGCAGGTAGGTGCAAGAGCGAATCAGTTTAAAGACTTCTGTGAGCCGCTGGCCCCGTATGCAGTGGAAAAATGGGGTGCGGACTGGGAGGATATGTTCCTGGATACAGCCCTGGAGCAGTGCCGGTGGTCCGGTGACGACTACACCGTCCTTCCCGGCGGCATGACAGCAGCGCCGGCCATTGAATATAATGTGAATGCATTTGAGAAGCTGGGAATCACAGAACTTCCCAAGACACTGGAGGATTTATATGCGATTATCGAGAAGTCCAAAGCGGACGGACAGATGATTCCCGGAGTTGGAATCGGCGCCAAAGAAGGCTGGACCTGCCGCGACGTCTATATGAGCATTATGAATCAGATCGCACCAGGAAAGATCTACGACGCGGTTGATGGAAAGACAAGCTTTACCGATGCGGAATTCCTGGAAGGAATGCAGATCTGGAAAGATATGTTTGATCACGGCCTCTTTGCAGAGGGTTCTCTGGGAACCGCCCTGTATCCCGATGTAAACGACAACATGATGATGGGTGGTTCTGACGGCAAGAAGTATTACATCATGGAGGTCTGCGGTACATGGCATGGTTCCAGTATGACAAAAGCACAGATTGAGGAATTTGCAGAGCAGGGCAACTGTGACCCGGAGCTTCATCTGGGTGCGTTCCCATTCCCAGCAGTGAAAGAGGGATGTGAGCCAAATATGGCGGCGACCGTTGATATCGCATGGGGAATTAATAAGAACGCAACCGAGGAAGAGAAGAAAGCCGCCTTCGAGTTCATCTCCTGGATGGCAGCCGGAAAAGGTCAGGAAGTCTTCTGCAACACGCTTCAGGTTCTCCCGGCCGCAAAGAATATCAATATGGACGCCGGAAAAGCAAGCCTTAATGGAGAGAAGGAAGTGGAAGCACTGGAGATGTTTGAGAGCTACGTACAGAATAACGTAGGAAACCGCGAGATTCCATACCCGGAGATTTCCAATGCCCTGGATAATACGTTGACTGCTGTGGCCGGAGGCGTCATGACACCTGAGGAAGCGGTAAAATCCATTCAGGAAGCATCGGACAGTGTATCCAGATAGATGAAAGGAGATGGATTGTTGCAAAACGGAATGGTCTGATTCCGTTTTGCAGCTCCTTCTTTTTGAATATTGGCAGGGAGGTATTTTATGTTGGGAAGGCAGACAGACGGAAATCAGAAAAAAAAGAAGCGGAGTACTGGAAAAAATGCTGTTCTGGGCAATACGAAAATGGCATATATCTACATTCTGCCGGTATTTATATTCCTCGGAGTTTTTACCTACTATGCAATGGCATTTAACATCGGTATCTCATTTGATAGCTGGAACGGTGTAAGCCCGGAAAAGATATTTGTAGGCCTGGATAACTATATGAAACTGATGAAGGATCCTTACTTTCATCTTGCTTTGAAAAATACGACGGTGTATTTTCTGATTACGATTCCGGTTCAGGCAGTCCTTGGATTCCTGCTGGCAAACTGCTTTGTCAATACGAAGGTGCGGGCGAAAGGGCTGATCCGGTCGATTATATTTTTCCCCAATGTCGTAGCGCTGGTCGTTATCGGTACCGCGTTTAATCAGATGTACAATTTCCAGCAGGGCTTTTTAAATGAGACGCTGCGGGCCATTGGCCTTGGAAAGCTGGCTCTTGACTGGACCGGCAATCCGAAGATTGCCCTGTATTCGATAATCATAGCCAATATCTATACCTATGTGGGATTTTCCATGACTCTCTATATCACCGGCCTCTTATCCGTACCAAAGGATGTGATGGAGGCGGCCAAGATTGACGGCGCATCGGGCGTGCAGTCTACCAGATATATTGCGCTGCCCCTGCTCAAATCAACACATACGACGGTGATCATTCTGGGAATCGTGGGAACGCTGAAGACCTTTGATATCGTATGGCTGATTACACAGGGCGGGCCGGCAAGGAAGACGGAGATGCTGACCACCATGCTCTATCGCAGCTACATTCTGGAGTATAAAGCGGGATATGCCGCCGCGATCGCAGTGGTGATCCTGATTATTGCACTGGTTTTATCCTGTATCAATCTCTATTTCCAGAGAAAAGATACGGATTATTAAGAGGGGAGGCAGTTGAATGCAGACAGGTAAAAGAACAGCGGAGAAACGATGGACAAAGTCTACGATTCTGGCACAAATATTCTGTGTAATCATGCTTGTGATATGGCTCTATCCTCTGATAAAAATCATCCAGATATCATTTCGGAGCGGTGGGATAGAGAATTATAAAAGGGTTTTATTTACGGTGGATTCCTTCAGCATTGCCAATGGATATGTCAAGGATATCGCTGATTTTTGGGTCTATCTCGGCAATTCCATGACGGTAACGGCGATTGATATGGCGCTGGTGTTAAGCATTACATCGCTGGGGGCGTTTGCATTTTCCAAAATGGATTTTAAGGGGAAAGAGGCGCTCTATATTCTGTGTCTGGTCGGCATGATGATGCCGGCAGCCGGATTTATCGTACCGTATTTCATTACTTCCAAGAAACTGGGACTCTTAAATACGAAATTCAGTCTGGTGGGCCCTCATGTTGCGGCTGCGATTCCCATGAGCATGATGCTGATCCGCAACGCCATGGACGAGATCAGCGACGAGATGATCGAAGCTTCGATTATTGATGGATGTCCGAGGCGCAAGGTATTTACAAAGATGATGCTTCCGCTTACAAAACCGGCTATTGCCACGGCGCTGATCTTTGCATTTATGAGCAGCTGGAACGACTATTTGCTTCCGCTGGTTATGATTAACCGCGCGGATGAGATGACGCTGACGCTCCTTCCTCAGAAATTCACCGCCTTTGCAGGAGTTTCCAATGTAGGAACGATCTTTGCCTCACTCGTTCTGCTCTGCGTCCCCATTTTTATTATTTACTTATTTGCGCAGAAGTATATGGTAGCCGGAATGGCGGCGGGAACGATTAAATAGCAAAGAGGTGGACTGTATGGATTATCAGAAGATTACGATAGAGGCAAACGGAGAGGAAGCGGAGCTGGACTGCTACCTCTGGAGTGAGTCGCCGGAATATGCGAATGGAAGAAAAAGACCCTGTGTTCTTATACTGCCCGGAGGCGGATACAGCTTCGTGGCGGACAGGGAGGGAGAGCCGGTGGCGTTTCAGTTTCTGGCGGAAGGCTGCCAGGCGGCGGTGCTGCGTTACAGCGTGCTGCCGGCCAGGTACCCTGCGGCTCTTTTGCAGGCAGCCAGGGCCATGGTTCTGCTGAGAGAACACGCGGAGGAATGGAATATCGACCCGGATAAAATCATAGTTCAGGGGTTTTCTGCAGGAGGGCATTTAGCGGCGAGTCTGGGAATTTTCTGGAACAGGCCGCTTCTGGGAGAGCGATTGGGCGTGGAGGCGGAAAGGATCAGGCCGGACGGCATGATTCTCTGCTATCCGGTAATTTCTTCCGGCGAATACTGTCACGGAGACAGCTTTGTAAATCTGCTGGGTGAGTCCTATGACGCGCTGGTGGATGAAATGTCACTGGAAAAACAGGTGCACAGCCAGGTTCCGCCTGCATTTATCTGGCATACATTTTCCGATGACTGCGTACCGGTGGAGAATTCTCTGCTGTTCGTCATGGCGCTGCGGAAACAGGGGATCCCCACGGAATTTCATATGTACCCCAGGGGCGTGCATGGGCTGAGCCTTGCGAATTCCCTGACCCTTTCCATACAGGGCCATGGAATTCAGGAGGAGTGTCAGAGCTGGATGGCGCTGGCAAAGGTATGGCTGAAGAATTTATAAAACTTGGAGGAAGGACATGGATAACAAATATTGCCCAAGACCGGATTTTGCGAGGGAAGACTGGTTCAGCTTAAACGGAGAGTGGGATTTTGAGTTTGAAGAGGACAGAAAAGAAGAACTGGAAGGCTGGATATGGAAAACTCAATTTTCTAAGAAGATTCTTGTTCCGTTTGTCTACCAGACAGAAAAGAGCGGCATTCATGACAGCACAATCCATGAGCAGGTATGGTATCGGCGTACCTTTACGGTTCCGGACAATATGTGTGGAAAACGGCTCTTTTTGAAATTCGGCGCGGTGGATTATAAGGCGGAAGTATGGTTGAACGGAAGGTTTCTGGGAGAACATTCCGGAGGCTACACGCCGTTTGAGTTTGAGATTACCCCATGGATGGCCGATGAAAATACCGTTGTTTTGAGGGTGACAGACCGTCCTGACACGGCGCAGCCGCGTGGAAAGCAGTACTGGAAGGAAAAAGGGGACCGGTGCTGGTATGTAGCCAGTACGGGAATCTGGCAGAATGTGTGGCTGGAGGCTGTGAGCGGAAGCCCGATCACTCATGTGAAGCTGACACCGGATATCGACACGAACACGGTGGAAGCGGTGATCACCGTGGATGAGTATCAGCCGGAAGACACCATGGAAATCGAGGTGACTTATCAGGGGCGTGGGGTAAAGACCATGGAGGTGTCGCTGGATGGATACCGGACGCGGGTTGTGATCGCCATGAAACCGGAGGATTTTATCGATGAACTTCACTACTGGACCCCGGAGCAGCCCAACCTTTACGATGTCAGCTTAAGGCTGGTGCGCGGCGGAAAGCTGCAGGATCACGTGAATACATATTTTGGGATGCGAAAGATCAGCATCGAGGATGGCAGAATTATGCTGAATCACAAGCCGTGCTACTTAAAAATGGTGCTGGACCAGGGATACTGGGAAGAGAGTGCGTTGACGGCTCCGTCGGATGAGGCGCTGCGCCAGGACATTCTGCTGACTAAGGAGCTGGGATTTAACGGAGCGAGAAAGCACCAGAAAATCGAAGATCCCAGATATTATTACTGGGCGGATAAGCTGGGGCTGCTGGTGTGGGCGGAGATGCCCAGCGGATATGAATTCTGTGACCGGGAGATCGGAAACTTATCCAGAGAGTATGTGGAATTTATCATGAGAGACTATAACCATCCTTCGATAATCGCCTGGGTGCCGCTGAATGAATCCTGGGGAATCCGAAAGGTTCTGGTCGATCCGGCCCAGCAGAATTTCGCTGTCTCCATGTATCATTTAACAAAGGCCATGGACCCGGGACGCCTGGTGAGCACCAACGATGGATGGGAAAATGTTAAGACCGACATTGTGGGGATTCACGATTACCATAAGGAAGGCGCCGGGATCTTGAAGTATGCGGGGACGCTGAGCGGCAATCCGGAGAGCGTATTCCCGGAGTCGCGCAGGCTGTTTGCCTATGGCACCTGCTGTGATAAGGAAAACAGTGTGTTTATGGTGACAGAGTACGGCGGCATTGCGCTGTGCCAGGACACCGGCAACGGTGAGAACTGGGGCTACGACCGGCCGGAACGGTCACCGGAGGACTTATTGAGAAGATACCGGGATGTGACGGGCGCGATCGCCGGCATCCGCCAGATATCCGGCTTCTGCTATACGCAGCTTACCGATGTCTATCAGGAGGTAAACGGGATTCTCAATATGAAGCACCAGCCCAAATTTCCGTGCAGCCAGATGAAAGAGATCAACGATCAGATCAAATAAGGAGAAGGTATGGAAGGAGAAGGTATGGAACGAATCGAACATGTCAGTTTGCTGCCGTCGGAAGCGTATGACCGCAGGCAGCGCGATGAAGCGTATCTCATGGAACTGAAGGAAGAAAATCTGCTGTTTGCATACCGTACAGAGGCCGGTTTAAACGGACGGCTCAATTACCGGATATCCGCGGATACCCATGGGGGATGGGATAATCCGCTGAGCCAGATCCGGGGGACCTTTACCGGACACTGGTTAAGCGCGGCGGCGCATATGTACCGCCAGACCGGGAATAAGCGGTTAAAGGCCAAAGCGGATTATATCGTGGAGGAGATCGGACGCTGCCAGGAGGCCAACGGAGACGGATGGGCATTTTCCATTCCGGAGAAGTACTTGTATGGATTGAAACGAGGCCGCCATTTCTGGGCATGCCAGTACGTCTGCCATAAGACGATGATGGGGCTCATGGATATGTACCGGTTTGGCGGAAATAAGCAGGCGCTTGAGATCCTCAGGGGATGCGCCGAATGGTTCCACGCATTTACCGATGAAATTGACAGGGAAACCATGGACCAGATGATGGATGATGAGGAAACCGGCGGAATGATGGAACTGTGGGCCGATCTGTATCAGGAGGATCCGGATCCCCGTTACTTAGAGCTGATGAGGCGCTACGAACGGCCGCGGCTGACCGATGCCGTCTTAAATGGGACGGATGTCCTCACCAATATGCACGCCAACGCGACGATACCGGAGATTCACGGATGTGCCAGAGCCTATGAAGTGACGGGAGAGGAGCGATACAGAAAAGTAGTGGAGAACTACTGGGAACTGGCTGTGAACAGGCGGGGAAGCTTCGCTACCGGAGGGCAGACGGATGGAGAGAGCTTGACTCCGCCGAACCGCCAGTCTGCCAGACTGAGCGATATGAATCAGGAGCACTGTGTCGTCTATAACATGATCCGCCTGGCGGACTATCTCTACCGTTGGAGCGGCAAAAAGGAGTACCACGATTACATCGAGCAGAATATTTACAACGGCCTGTTCGCGCAGGGCTTCTGGCAGGGACGAACGCTGGAGGGCGCTCTGGAGGATCATATACCGGATACGGGGATCGTGTGCTATTACCTTCCGCTGGCGGCGAAAAGCACGAAGAAATGGGGAAGAAAAATCGAGGATTTCTGGTGCTGCCATGGCACCTCCGTACAGGCCAACGCACAGTACAGCCGCTGGATCTGGTACCAGGATCAGGATGGAATCGCCGTGGAGCAGTACCTGCCGTCCAGGATGGAGACGGTGTGGAACGGGAAAAATGTCTCCATAACCATGGAAGACAGTAATCTGGGAGGCGATTACCTAAGAATTATGGAGGTCGCCAGAACGCTTGACCAGCGCCCGGAATACTGGAAAAAGAGCCTTCATATCACCGCCGACCAGGCCGAATTTGAACTGAGATTCCGCCTGCCGTGGTGGCTCCGGGAAAAGGCGGTGCTTACGATTGACGGAATGGACGCGGACTATGAGGTACGAAATGGCGAGGGCGTAATCAAGAGAGTGTGGACAGACTCCATTGTTGAAATTCTGCTTCCCTGTAAACTCACAGCATGGCCTCTGGCGGACAGTCCGGACTGCGTCGCGTTCCTGAACGGTCCTGTGCTGCTGGCCGGTGTGGATACCGATGAAGTCCGGCTTCACGGAGATAAGGACAATCCACAGTCGATCCTGACTCCTTCCCATGAGCGGGAATGGGAGCACTGGAAAGAGGATTACAGGACGGTAGGGCAGGAACGGAATTTCTGTTTCAAGCCTTTGAAAAATATTGGCAGAGAAATGTATACGGTTTATTTTCCGGTAGAGAAATAAGCGGAGGTATCGTAGAACAGGCTCCCAAATCCTGGATTTCAGATTTGGAAGCCTGTTCTTTGTCGTATGGTTTAAAAAAGTGTATGGCAGGATCATCAAAAACTCATGGTGCTACAGTTCATTCTTTTCTCTAAGGTCTTTTACCGCATTGACCAGAGTTTCATTTTGGATATGGGTGCCGATGGATATGCGGGCATAGGGGAAATCACCGCGTATCATAACGCCGTAGGGCAGGAGCGCGAAATAGAGATCCTGGCAGGAACAGCCAAAATCCACGTAGATAAAGTTAGCCTGAGATTCAAAAACCCTGTAGCCCAGCGCTGTAAACTCATCTGTTAAGTACGTTCTCTCATCACGGTTGCTGTTTACTGTTTTCAGACGGAATTCTTCATCATCGAGGGCCGCGATCGCGCCTTCAATTCCTACCGTATTTAAAGAACGGGCTGCCATGGCCTTATTCATATAGCCGATGATCTCCGGGCAGGCAAGCGCATATCCCATACGGATGCCGGCCATTCCGTAAAGCTTTGAAAATGTTCGCACGACGACCATGTTAGGCTGATCTTTCAGGCGGGAAACCATGGTGGTATTCTCTGGATCATCTGTAAAATCTATGTATGCCTCATCGACGACCACGATAACATCCTTAGGGAATTTCTGAATAAATGAGTAAAGCTCATCTCCGGAAAGACAGGTGCTGGTTGGATTATTAGGATTGCACACAAACACGAGGCGTGTCTTGTCCGTCACTGCATTTAGAACCGCTTCTGTATCCAGCTTCATATCATCTTTTCTGGAGGGAATATCTACAATGGTGCCGTTATTCTTGTAAACAATGTAGTAATATGGCGGGTAGGCAGGGGAGGTGATAATACATTCGTCACCGGGCTTTATGAACGCCTCGCCTGCAAAGGCCAGGGCGTTGGCGGCGCCGCATGTAATCATGATGTTCTCCGGAAGCAGGTCGTGTTTTGCGGCCAGCTTGTTCTTTAAAACGGTGTCACGGGTGGAGTCCGGGTATAGGTGACAGTCGTTTAACGCGGCCGCCATGGCTTCCAGCGCCTTGGGCGATACGCCATAGGGATTCTCGTTGGAGGCCAGCTTATAAAGGGTGTCTAAGCCGTATTTTTCCTTTGCGGCCTTGATGGAAATACCTACCGGAATTACGGTAGAGGGTGCTTTTTTCAGAGCATAGCTCTGAGCAAGATGTTCAAACATGATTAACCGCTCCTTTACATATTGTAGTAATTAACCAGATTGTAGCATGGTCATGAAAGTTTGTCAATCTAAAATCATCATAAAACTTGCAATAAATCAATAAATAAATGACAGATATATTTATAAAGTTATCATAAAATAGTCAAAACGGATTGACAAACGCATTACATGACAGTATAGTTAGGGTGAAAGTAATTGAATTCCGGGGGCCAGGCATGAGGTGACCGGAGAAATTTTAAAGGCAAAGCCGAAAGGAGACGAATTATCATGAGTATCAGAGAAAAAAGAATATCTTTCAAAGAACTTCTTGAGAAGGAAAAGGGGATTATCGCTCCCTGTGTGTTTGATTCCGCTTCTGCGCGAGTTGCGTATATGGCAGGTTTCAAAGCACTCTGTTTAAGCGGAGCAGAGCTTTCCATGGCTATGGATGGGCTTCCGGATCTTGGCATTCTCAGTCTGCCGGAGCTGGAGTGGATCATCAGCCGTATTACGGAGAATTGCCCGCTGCCGATTATCGTGGATGCCGAAGACGGATTTGGCGGACCACAGAATGTATACCGTACGTGTAAGCGTCTGGCTGCCGCAGGTGCTGCGGCGATTCTGATGGAAGATGAATCGGAGCCGGGATTTGCAAAAGGGGTTGTGGAGAAGAATATTATTCCGAAAGAAGAGTACTGGGCAAAGGTGCGGGCAGCGAAGGCCGCGCTGGAAGGCACCGAGTGTATTTTCATTGCACGTACCAATGTGCTGATTAACACAGAAGAAGGATTCCAGGATGCGATTGAGCGATGCAGAGGATCACTTGAAGCCGGCGCTGATATGCTGCTGGTCAACCAGCTGAAGACCGCGGAGCAGGCCGAGCGCTTCTCGAAGGAGTTTCCGGATGTGTGGAAGATGTTCCCGGATATCAACCAGTCGGTTAAACAGCCGACCATGGATGCAAAGGACCTGTATCCGTTGGGCTACAATATCGTAACCATGCATTTCCTGATGAAAGGAGCCATGGTTGGAATGCTGAATTATGCACTTCGTGTGGCAGAGGAGCAGAATAACATTTATCCGCGTGATGATATGCCATATAATATTTCTGGTCAGAGCGCGCAGCCGTTTTATCCAGTACAGGAGTGGCTGGACTTAGAGGCGGGCTTCTCGGGAATACATAATACGTTCTGGGGCGACAAGCTCGATTTAACAAAACGCTAAGAGAGAAAAAAGACGGTGCTGTCAGATCAACGACAGCACCATCTTTTTTTAGATGGATTAATAAAAGTTTTCTTCTGGCTGGATTTCACCGCTCTCCGGACATTCAAAGAGTCTGACATTATGACGGTCAAAGTAATCATGCCATTCATCGGAGACCACTTCATCGGTAAAGAGATTATCTATTTCATCAAAATCGCAGAAATGAGCGAAGGATACCTTTCCGAATTTGCTGTGATCGGCCAGGAGGCACCTTTGCTCCGCGCACTGTATAATAGTTTTTTTCATGTCTGCGACCCGTTCGTCGGAGACGCCCAGTCCTCTTGCCATGTCGAAAGATTTGCAGGAGAAAAATGCCCGGTCTACCTGAAACCGTCTCAGATACTCGGAAGCTGTCGGTCCCAGAAATGATTCTTCACTGATATCATATCTGCCGCCCACACAGATCAGATGGATCGAACTGCTTTTGGAAAGACAGTTAATCACTGCGAGTGAATTGGTCAGAACGGTAATATTCATGTTTTCCAGGCCTTCACACATGTGAAAGACCGTGTCGGAATTATCCAAAAAGATCGTATCACCTGATTTGATAAACCGGACGGCTCTTTTGGCTATACGGGTCTTCCCCTCTGAAAAGGTGCTGTCCAAAAGCTTCTTGGGCGGAAGTGCCGAGGTCCGTTTTTTCAGCGTGGCACCGCCGTAAACCTTGTTTAGAAAACCTTCATCTGCCAATGCATCAAAATCGCGGCGCGCTGTCTCTACACTGATTTGAAATTTTTCCATTACTTCAGCAATGGTAATGCTTTCTTTTTCTAATAATAACGCCCGAATCGCCTCACGGCGCTGAATTGATAACATTTTCATGAGAAGTCTCTCCGTTTCCATAATCATTTTCTTTCATTTTATCAGAAAATAGGAGTTTTAGCAAGGAAAAGGGGAAAAGTATGAGAATCCTTCCATAAAAATAAAAAATCAGGCAGTGCTTTTTGTAGTAATGACAATGATAATACTGTGTTATGACAATGTCTAGAGGATAAATGACGAAAATATAGTGAAAAATAATTGACAAAGTTGTCATAATGCTGTATATCTGTATTAAGCAATAGTACCGGGACACCGGTGCTGTTTTTAAAATTAACTTGCATAGAAGAAAGAGAGGAAAGGAACATGAAACGAGCAATAACAATTGCAGCAGTAGTTATGGCGGCTATTTCGATTACCGCCTGCGGATCCGGAGGGAAAGAGAGCGTCAATGCTCCGGGCGACGGTACCGGTGAGGTTACAAAGCTTACATACGCCTGTCCGGGCAAATCGGCGCGCTATAACTTTGTAAATGAAGAAGGTGAACTGGATGGCTATGAAATTGCAATCATGAAAGAAGTGGATCAGCGTCTTTCTGATGTAACCATTGATCTGATTTATACTGGAGAGTTCTCCGCATTGTTTCCGGGCCTGGAATCTGGTCAGTATGACATCATAGGCGGTGGAATATCGTGGAAACAGGAACGCGCGGACAGCTATTTGTATTCCGAAGTTCCCTATTTTCACAGCCCCACAGTCCTGGGCGTACGCCAGGAGGAAGACAATATAAAGACGATTGAAGACCTTGCCGGAAAAAATATTGCCCATATAGCGGGAACTGCGCAGGCCATGTGGCTGGAGGCTTACAATGAGGAGCATCCGGATCAGAAAATCAATATCGATTATGTGGACGCCAGCTCTATAGAAATCATGAACATGGTCGCAACCGGACGGTACGATGCATGTATTCATGCGGCAGCAGATTTCGCCATAGCAAAGCAGGAACTCGGGGTTGATTTAAAACTGTTGGATATTGAGAATGCGGATGAAATTCAGAAGCCGGACTCTTTTTATCTCTATGCAAAAGATAATACAGAACTTCAGAAGAAGATAGACGCAGTTTTGAAAGAGATTCGTGACGATGGTACGATGTCCCAGCTGTGTGAAAAATATTTTGGAATGGATCTGGTACCGGAACACTGATTGGAGAAAGCTGCGTATGAATAAAATATTTGATGTAAAAGCAATTTGGGAGTATCTGCCGAAAATTCTGGAAGGACTTCCTGTGACTCTGGGGCTGACGGTGGTGGCCATGGTCCTTGGCGTGGTCCTGGGGTTTGGCATGGCGATCGCGCGTATACGAAAGGTTCCCGTGCTGAGTCAGTTCTGCTCAGTATATCTCTCTTTTGTCCGGGGCGTACCGCTCATGGTTTTGCTGTACCTGTCTTACTACGGGATCCCGATTCTGCTCCGGGCGGTCAACTTAGAGTACGGGACGGATATGAATGTGAACATGGTTCCGGCGTTTGCGTTTGCCCTGGTGGCATTTGTGGTTCAGGAGACCGCGTATGAATCAGAAATTATCAGAGCCGCGCTTCTCTCCATCGACCGAAAGGAGATCGAGGCAGCTAAATCTCTTGGAATGACGACACTTCAGACCATGGTCCGGGTGGAGATACCACAAGCACTCGTTGTGGCAATTCCGACGTTTGGAAACCAGATTACGTCACTGATCAAGGGGACATCTCTGGCATTTATGATAGCAGTTGTGGACATTATGGGAAAAGCTAAAATTATCGGAGGGCGGACTCTGCGTTACTTTGAAGCGTATATCTGTACCGCGATTATTTATTGGGTGTGCTGTATTATCATCGGGTTTGCATTTAAGTGGCTGGAAAAGAAAGTGAACTACAGGGAGAGAAAGGAAAAAAAGGATGATTGAGGTTAAAAACTGGAAGAAAAGTTTTGGCAGCAACCAGGTTATTAAAGGGGTTGATTACCGGGTGGAGACCGGTGACGTAGTTGCCATAATTGGAGCCAGCGGGTCCGGTAAATCTACCTTCCTGAGAACCCTGAATTTTCTGGAGAAGGCAGAGGAAGGCATTTTGACGCTGGATGATATAACACTTGATATGTCGGGCAAGATCAGTAAAAAGGATATTCTGAATGTCCGGAGAAACACAGCCATGGTATTCCAGGGATTCAATCTGTTCAGCCATCGCACTGCCCTGGAGAACGTGATGGAAGCACTGATTGTAGTGAAAAAAATGAATAAGGACGATGCGAAAAAGATCGCAAAGGAAGAGTTTGCCAGAGTCGGCCTGCAGGACCGCATGAATTACTATCCCCATCAGCTTTCCGGCGGTCAGCAGCAGAGAGTAGGCATTGCCCGTGCCCTGGCTCTGAATCCCAGGGTAATCCTGTTTGATGAACCGACTTCTGCTCTGGATCCGGAGATGGTAGGCGAGGTTCTGGACGTGATCCGTTCAATCTCACATCAGGGGACAACCTTGATTATCGTGACCCATGAGATGGCGTTTGCCAGAGATGTGGCGGACCGTGTAGTTTTCTTTTCCGACGGTGTCATTCTGGAAGAAGGGCCTGCGAAAGAATTTTTTGCCAATCCAAAGCATGACAGGACCAGGCAGTTTATTCAGAGGATTAATAATCATTAAAGGAATAGATTTATGCAGTATATGAAGTAAGAGAGTCCGGCAGACCGGACTCTCTTTTAAGAAAGGCATGTTGGAAATTATTAGTAAATACCCTGTGTCATCATCGCATCCGCCACTTTTTCGAAGCCTGCAATATTGGCTCCGGCGACCAGGTTGTAACCCAGACCGTACCGTTTGGCAGCATCGACAGAATTGGTATAGATATCCTTCATGGCTGTCTTTAAACGGGTATCAACCTCTTCAGCTGTCCAGGACAACCTCTGACTGTTTTGACTCATCTCAAGACCGGAAACACAGACGCCGCCCGCATTTACTGCCTTCGATGGCGCTACAATTATGTTTTCCCGGGCACTTAAGTATTCCAGTGCGGAAGAGGTGGAAGGCATATTCGCGACTTCGATATAGTATCTGGTACCGTTCGCGGCGATATTCTTTGCATCTTCCAGATCAACCTCGTTCTGGGTTGCGCATGGCATGGCAACGTCCGCCTTTACTTCCCATGGACGTTTGCCGGGATAAAACGGGACTCCGAATTTATCCGCATAGTCCTGGACCCGGTCACGGCGGGAGGCGCGCATCTCAAGAAGGTAATCGATTTTTTCTTTTGTGACAATACCATCTTTGTCATATATGTATCCGTCAGGGCCGGAGATCGTAAGCGGAATACCGCCCAGTTCCACGATTTTGCTGATAGCTCCCCATGCTACGTTGCCAAAACCGGAGATTGCGAAGGTTTTTCCCTGGATCGATTCGTTCTCATGATTCAGCACTTCATTCGTATAGTAAACAGCGCCGTAACCGGTAGCTTCCGGACGGATCAGAGAACCGCCGTAGGCCCGCGGTTTTCCGGTAATTACACCGTTTTCAAACGCGATGCGGATACGCTTATACTGACCGAACAGGTAACCGATTTCTCTGGCACTAACTCCGATATCACCGGCCGGGACGTCTGTATCCGGCCCGATATAGTGATAAAGGCCTGTCATAAAGGACTGGCAGAATCTCATGACTTCCCCGTCGCTCTTTCCGGCGGGATTAAAATCAGAACCGCCCTTCGCTCCACCCATGGGAAGGCCTGTCAGCGAATTCTTGAAAGTCTGCTCAAATCCCAGGAAAAACATGACACTGGGGGTCACTGTGGGATGGAAACGGAGGCCGCCTTTGTAGGGACCGATGGCAGAGTTAAACTGTACACGGTATCCGCGATTGATCTGGGTGAACCCGTTGTCATCCACCCAGGCAACACGGAATGAGATAAATCTGTCCGGCTCAATCATGCGGGTCAGGATATCGGCTTTTACATATTCCGGATGTGCATCAATTACCTTTTCCAGTGAATAGTAAACCTCTTTCACACACTGTAAAAATTCCTGCTTGTTCCCGTCTCTGCGCCTGGCCGTTTCAATAACGGCATCAATGTACTCTTTTGCACTTGTGTAGGTTCGCATTTTCTTTCTTCTCCCTCATATTGAAATAAATATGCCTTTCTTATGCCTTTATTATAGCAAAGGGAATAGAGATGTCAATCACTTTTCACCAAAATATATTCAAAATATGGTAATAATATAGTTAATAAACTATCAAAAAAGAAGGAAAGTAAAAAGACACCATGAAGGTGTCTTTTCGATATGTATTACTTCCAGTCTTTTGTATAATCGTGAAGAACTTCCGCACCGTTGAAGGTGTAGCCGTTGCGAAACCAGTAGGCGCCGATAATTTCTCCTTTGGGTGCCAGAGGCAGATGCTCCTCCAGATCGGAGGGGAGAAATTCCAGATCGCCGCTGCCGGCCCATGCAACCGGATCGGTCTGTTTATTCACAGCTCCCAGCTTAACAAGTTCACATACAGAGGGCTTGTGGCCGGGAACCAGGCTGGGAAAATGACGCAGATGGATGAGCGGGAGACCAAGCGGTTTCGGGAGCTCGTCGGGTGAAATACTGCGGTCTATGGTGAGTGTTCCTTTGATCAGCCGTTCTCCGTGAGAGGTGACGGTCCCGGTCAGCTTTGCACCGGGCCCCATCTCCGGCATGCCGGGATTATAAGGATTATAGTCGGTAATGCTTATCTGCCCCATTTTTTTAGGAAAGCCCATGGTCCAGCCCCTGGCCATGGAAAAATCATTGTCCACCCAGATGGGAAGACAGATCTGGGCTTCCTCTCCCTGATAGTTACAGCCTGTCCAGATCGCAGCTTCTTTGTACTGCGTCCGTTCTGGATTCGTATAGGCCAGTTCCCTGCCGTCATCCCATACGGACCACCATTTACTGAATGCGACGTAGGCGATATCTGGATGCTCTTTGCTCAGCGTCAGTGGCTCTGGTATCCATTTTGCCAGGGCATCGGGATCGGCGCGGTATACAATATTGAGGTACTCAGTTCCGTAGTGCCAGGGATAGCTGCCTAATAAGGAACACTTCCCCTCGGGAGACAGTGGGTAACAAAAACCTTTTAAGTCTGTGATTTTAGCCATCAAAAATCCTCTCCTTATCTATATTATGACGATATTATAACAATGTTGTGGCTCTAAGTCAACGAGAAACAGGAATATAAATTGAATAAAACCATGATAATACCATTAAAAAAGAAAAGAAACAGAAAGAAAAAAGAAAAGTTGTCAATAAGGTGAGAAAAAGAAATGGAAGATAAGATCATAATATGACAATGTTTTTAAGATATTATGTGAAATTTTAGTAAGATACTATTGACGAACCGTTTGTTTTTTATTATACTTAGACGCAAAAGGGGTGTTTTTTCACAATCAGTTATCATTTAATCAAAATAAAATGAAAATACTGCACAAATGCTAAGGTTATGGAGGGGAAATGGTATGGAATTTGATATAACAAAGCCACATTGCTATTACTTTAATGAGATCTGCAAAATTCCTCACGGTTCTGAAAACGAGAAACAGCTGAGTGACTGGATTGTTCAGTTTGCAGTAAAGCATAAGCTTTCATTTGTCCAGGACGAGATGGGCAACGTTGTTGTCTATAAGGCCGCGACGGCCGGGTATGAAGACCACCCCGGCGTTATTATTCAGGCCCATATCGATATGGTATGTGAAAAAATACCGGAATCCTCGCATAATTTTTTAACAGACCCGCTTCATCTTTATACGGAAGGGACTCATTTGAGGGCAAAGGGTACGACGCTCGGTGCGGATGACGGTATGGGGGCTGCGTATATGCTGGATATTTTATCTGATGAGGAGTTGGAGCATCCATATCTGGAATGCTGCTTTACCGTTCAGGAAGAGATCGGGTTGTATGGAGCAATGGCGCTTAAGCCGGAATATTTTAAGGCGAGAAGACTCATCAATCTGGATGGGGCAGGAGAATACAGAACTTACACGACGCTGGCGGGTTCCAGAAACATGACTATCGAAAAGAAGCTTCCCATGGCTCCAGTGTGCGATCAGGGATACTGTCTGAGCATCAGCGGTCTTCTGGGAGGGCGCAGCGGTGATGATATTGGCAAAGAGCGGGCCAATGCGGGAAAACTGGCGGGGCGCATGCTGTTTCATTTTCTGCAAGAAGGAATATCCTTCAGACTTGCTGATATGATGGCAGGAGCAAAGAAATCAGGAATTGCATCGGAGGCTGTCGTACTTTTTACATCAAAGTCTCCGCGAAAAGATCTGGATAGAGTATTAAACAATGTGAAAAGGGCGATTAGCGAGGAATACGAGTTCAGCGATCCGGGTATCCAGATTACGCTGTCGAAGAGAGCGGTCGCTATGGCGGCTACGGAGACGGAGAGCAGGGAGCTTGCCTTGCTTCTGTATCTGCTTCCATACGGAGTATTTGCCAGATTTCTTCCACTGGATGGACTTCCTTCCTGGTCTGCCAATATCGGATCGGTGTCGGTAGAGGCTGAGAAAGCGGTAATTCTGTATGCGTCACGCAGCCCGTTTGAGAGCTGTATGGATGAGGCGGAACATGCAGCGGCCCTTCTCTGTGAAAAAACAAACGCTGAGATGACCAGGAAGAATGACTATTACGGTTACCGGTATCTAAAAGATTCTCCTTTGCGGGACATCATGGACCGTGTTTTTTTCAAGGAATATGGAATTTTGCTGAATCATGTGGCTGCACACGGAGGGAATGAATGCGGGGCGTTTAAGCATATGTTCCCGGATATGGATATCGTGACCAGCGGAGCTATTTACGCAGGACACCATACACCGGACGAATATCTGGATCTGGAATCGTTTGACCGTTCTATTCATTTTTTGAAAGCATTGATCCGGCAGCTGTAAAGGAGAAGATATAGATGGAATTTGATCTGACAAAACCCTATTGTTACTATTTTAATGAAATTTGTAAGATACCTCACGGTTCCGGACAGGAAAAGCAGCTCAGTGACTGGCTTGTTGCATTTGCCAGGGCGCATGCGCTTCCGGTTATCCAGGATGAGTTGTGGAATGTGATTATTTATAAGCCGGCCAGCCCGGGGTATGAGACACACCCGGGAGTGATCCTCCAGGCACACATGGATATGGTCTGTGAAAAGACAGAGGGCTGCTCTCACGATTTCCTAAAGGATCCGCTGGAGTTGTATGTGGAAGAAGATTTACTGCGGGCAAAGGGGACAACCCTGGGGGCGGATGACGGTATGGGATGCGCCTATATGCTTGCAGTTCTTGCAGATTCTTCTCTCTCCCATCCTTATCTGGAATGCTGTTTTACGACACAGGAAGAAGTCGGGCTGGTGGGAGCGCAGGCTCTGAAACCAGAGTACTTTAAGGCGAGAAGGATGATTAATCTGGATGGCGCGGGGGAGTATAAGACGTATATGAGCATGGGCGGAGGCGAGCAGATTACGCTTAAACGTCCCATTAATTGGGAAGTGAACCGGATGCCGGCCTACGGTCTGGAGATCAGCGGCCTTCTGGGAGGCCATTCCGGAGGGATGATCGACAGGGAACGGGCCAATGCAGGAAAGCTGGCGGCCAGAATCCTATCCTGCTTCCTGCAAAACGGAATGAAGCTGAGGCTGGTGAAGCTGCAGGGGGGGACGAAGCATAATGTGATTATGAACCGCGCCCAGGCAGTTTTCACCACAGATGCGGATGAAGGGAGACTGAAGGAGCTGGCCGCTGCGTGTGAAAAGCTGCTTCGGGAAGAATATGAGCTGAGTGATCCGGAGCTTGCTGTGAATGTTGCAGGTCAGGAAGCGGAAGCGTATGCGCTTCAGGAAGAAGACAGCCGGGATTTGATCGAACTGATTGAACTCCTTCCCTTCGGTCTCCTGGCGAGAAATACGGCTCTTTCCGACAATCCCCCGGTTACCTCTGTGAATATCGGGATTCTGAATATCGCAGATAAGGAGGCAGTGATCGGAGTCTCCGCCAGAAGTGCTCTGGAATGTGCGGTGGAAGAAGTGAAAAACAGGGTGACGCTGCTGGGAGAACTGTTTGGAGCCAGCGCAGAGTATTCCGGATACTATCCCGGGTGGAAGTATGAAGCGAAATCTGAATTAAGGGAGATCATGAAGACGGTGTTTTACGACCTTTACCGAAAACCTTTAAATTGTCTGACCGGCCATGGTGGAAATGAATGCGGAGTATTTAAAAAGATGCATCCCGATATGGACATTGTGACCAGCGGAGCAATCTATGGAAAAATACACAGTCCGGAGGAATTCCTGGATCTGGCTTCCTTTGACCGATCCTGGATCCTTCTTACAAACTTGCTAAAAGCTCTTTAAAACATGATAGTTTCAGGGCGCTATGCCCTGTGAGAAAGGAAGATAGAAAGAAATGAGAGATGCAAGAGTAGATAAGATGGCACATAATATTGTGAACTATTCCTGTAATGTGCAGCCGGGGGAAATGGTATTGATTGAGTCCTTCGGGAATCATAACTACGATCTGGTGAAGGCGCTGGTGCGCGAAGTGTATGCGGCGGGAGGGAGTCCGTTTCTATGGCTTAAAACCATGGAACTGCAGCGGGAACTCCTGATGCAGTGCAGCCGGGAACAGCTGAAGGTGATGGAGGAAGTGGACAGTCTCATGATGAGTCATATGGATGTCTATATCCGGGTGCGCGGCGAAGAGAATACCTCACAGATGAGCGATGTTCCGGCAGAGAATATGGCTGACTACGCAGCTATTTACCAGAGACCGGTCCATTCAAGACGAAGCACGGATTCGAAGTGGTGCGTCATGCATTACCCCACCGACGGAATGGCACAGGCAGAGTGTATGAGTATGGAAGCGCTGGAGGACTATTTCTTTGAAGTGTGCACCATGGACTATTCCAGGATGGAAAAGGCGTTTGAGCCGTTACGGGAACTGATGGAAAAGACGGACCGGGTGCATCTCGTCGGGAAAGGAACTGATATTACTTTTTCTATCAAGGGCATGCCGGCCATTCCCTGTGCGGGAAAGCAGAATATTCCGGATGGAGAGATCTTTACTGCACCGGTGAAGGACTCCATCAATGGCGTGATTACATATAATACAACTGGATTTTTCGACGGATTTGCATTTGAACAGATCTGTTTCCACTTTGAAAATGGCCGGATCACGGAGGCTGCATCCAATGATACAAAACGTCTCAATAAGATTCTTGATCGGGATGAGGGATGCCGTGGAATCGGGGAGTTTGCCATTGGTGTGAATCCTTATGTGACCAGGCCGATGAAGGATTCCATGTTTAATGAAAAGATGTCGGGAAGCATCCATTTTACTCCGGGTAATGCTTATAAAAACTGTGATAACGGAAATCATTCCTCCATTCACTGGGATCTGGTCTATGCGCAGACGCCTGAGTATGGCGGGGGAGAGATGTACTTTGACGATGTTCTTGTCAGGAAAGACGGAAGATTTATTCTTCCGGAGCTCTCAGGCTTAAATCCTGAGAACTTAAAATAAAACAGAGGTCCCAGTAATCTTAAACGGGAAAACCGTTTAAAAATAAAAAAGGAGGAACTTAGATGAAAAAAGTTGTTTCATTATTACTTGCGGGAGTGATGGTACTTTCACTTGCCGCATGCGGGGGGAAGAAAGAGACTACCGCAGTCACTACAGCACCAGCCGAATCAAAAACGGAAACAGAAGCAGAGCCGCAGAGTGAGTCTTCGGGGGGAGAAAACACCGGCGCCAGCCAGATTGTCTATGGTGTTACCAGCACGATTGCGGGAGATATGGGACTGAACCAGTGGTCCAGTGTTGGCGGTGACAAGCCGATTCTGTTCCTGATCAATGCCTATTCGCCTACCTGCTATGATCAGGACGCACTGTGGCTGTGGGATGAGACGGTTGTGGAATCCCACGATGCCAGGACGAATGATGACGGAACACTGACCTACACCATTCAGCTAAAGGATGATCTGTACTTCAGCGACGGATCCAAGATCACGGCTAAGAATTACGTAGCGTATCCGCTGCTGTTCTCTTCACCGGCAGCCGTAGCCGTCAGTGCATATGGTACCGCGGGCAAAGAGTATGTAGGACATCAGGAGTATAAAAACGGTGAGAATTCTGTATTTGCGGGGCTCCATCTGGTTGATGACAGGACCTTCAGCATTACCGTTGCAAAGGATTATAATCCTTATTATTATGGCCTGGCGCTGCTTAATATTTTCCCGATGGCGTATGAGCAGTGGCTGCCTGATGGAAACTGGGACATCGCAGATGACGGCGATGGCTGTTACTTTAAGGGCGATGTGGAGTTTGACGGAGCGAACTGCGGAGAAGCGATCACAGCAGGCCGTTATCTCTACGAAGGCCGTATCTGTTCCGGACCATACTATCTGGAAAGCCTGGATACAGGCGCCGGTGAGGCGACTCTCAAGGTAAATGAGCACTATAACGGGAACTTTGAGGGACAGAAGGCGGACATTGAGACCATCATCGTTAAAGCGGTCAACTCCGCAACCATGCTGGATGCGTTGAAGACCGGCAGTGTTGACTTAATCGACGGAATCGGTGAAGGCGACATCATCAATGCCTGTCTCGATCTTGCAGATACCGGGGAATACGGGGCCGACTGTTATAAATACAGCGGATATATGAAGCTGTTCTACCAGTGTGACTGGGGTCCGACCCAGTATGAGCCGGTGCGCAAGGCCGTTGCATATTTAACGAACCGGGAAGAGATGTGTCAGGAAGCGACTCTGGGCTACGGTAATGTGACGAACGGGCAGTATAGCTTTGCACAGTGGATGGCTCAGGATATGGAAGAAGAACTGAGCACCGAACTGGAAGCCTATGCCTACAACCCGGAAAAAGCAGTTGAGATTCTGAAGGAAGACGGCTGGATCTACAATGCCGACGGAAGTGATTATACGGATGGGAGCGGGGAGCTGCGCTATAAAAAGGTCAGCAAAGAAGAGACCGCATATATGAATGGCTGTGCGGAAGTAAACGGACAATGGTATATGCCTCTGGTACTGGAGTACTTAGGCCATGCAGAGGGCGATGGTATCGAGACCGTTCTGGATGAGCTCCTGACAATCTACTTATGTGAAAATGAGAATACATCGAAAGCCGGTATGAAGTTCAACCGTACGGTAATGGCTGATTCTGAGCTGCTCAGCTATTTAAACCGCCGCGGGGCAAATGGCGAGGAGAAATATACGCAGCCAAGCTATAACGTGATCTCCCTTGCATCTGGTCTTGGAGCAGCCAAATTTGACAAGACCTACAGCTGGACTTTTGATGAGAACCTGCTTGCAAATAACAAGAACCGGTATTTTAACCATACGCTGGATGACTTGTCTATGGATATGATTTACGGTGTTGAGGCTGGGGATGATGATACGTTCAAGGATATCTGGTTCCGTTATCAGAAGGAGTTTAACAAGACTCTGCCGGAGGTACCGCTGTTTAACTGGACTTACTGTGCGGTATATAATGGTAAACTGAACGGTTTTCAGGAAACAAATATCTGGAGTTTCCAGTATGCGATTCTGTATGCTTCGGTGAAATAAGCCGGAAGTAAAAGAGGGACACGACCCGAAATGCGGGGCGGGATTACGCCTGCCCCGCGTTTTTTAAACTTTTATTGAGAAAGGAGGATATCGTATGGCTAAATATGTAGGAAAACGACTGGTGTATATGGTCGTTGTATTCTTTGTTATTTCATTTATTATGTACATGCTGTACAACTTGATTCCCGGGGACCCGGCAGCCATCGAACTCCAGACAATTCGTGATGAAATCAGCGCGGATGATTACGAGGAAATGTATCAGCAGGTCAGAGACCGCCTGGGACTGGATGATCCCATCGTAATCCGTTATTTCCGGTGGCTTGGTTTATATCCTTCCGTGGAAGGAAAAATGGATGGCGTATTCCAGGGGAATCTGGGGTATTCGACCATGTATAAGGATGATGTGGTAAATATCATCGCGGCACCGCTGCAGAATACCCTGTTTTTGAATATTTTTGCCACAATCCTTGCACTGGCCATAACGATTCCCCTGGGAATTTTCTGCGCAGTGAAGAAAAACAGCCGTTTTGATCAGGCGGTTCAGGTATTTACCATTGTCGGTTACAGCATTCCGATTTATATCATTGGTCTGGTCTTTATCTTTTTTCTGGCTGTAAAATTCCACATTTTCCCGGTTGGCGGTGTGAAGAGCTCCGGCGCGGAATATACCGGATTTGCGGCTGTTAAGGACCGTCTTTACTACATGGCGCTTCCCCTAATTGTTACAACCTTTGCCAACTTAGGCAGCATGACGCGTTACGTCAGAGCGGCTATGATCGACGCCTTAAGCATGGATTACATACGAACTGCTCGTGCCAAGGGGTTGAAGGAAAAAGTGGTTATTTATTCCCATGCCTGGAGGAATGCGCTGCTTCCCGTTGTGACGGTTATCATCGGCTGGTTCCTGCGCATTTTCAGTGGTTCCGTGGTAGTGGAAAACACGTTTTCCTTCTTGGGGATGGGGGCTCTCAATGTAACCGGTTTGAAGCAGAGTGATTATGAACTGGTTCTGGCTATACAGCTGTTCTATACGATTATCAGTCTTGTAGGCATTCTGATCACCGATATCAGCTATGGTCTGATTGATCCCCGCGTTCGCGTAGACAAATAAGGAGGAAACGCAATGGAGAAGAAAAAGAAAACACACAGCCGCATTTCCACCTGGTTTCGCCGTATGTTCTTTGGTCCTGGCCGGGAGCTGAGCTTTCTGGAAGAGGAGCAGGTGCAGAGTCCTCTGCGTTCTATGGCAAAACGATTTTTTACCAATAAAATTGCCATGACGGGACTGATCGTATTTCTGTCCTGCCTTCTGCTTGTCATAATCGGCCCGATCTTTTTGCCGCTGGATCTCTCTTATTCCGACGCGACCCAGCAGAATGTTCCGCCGACGAGAAAACTGGCAGCGGTACCGGAAGCTTTAAAGAGTGATTTGAGGAAGCTTTCCGTCGGCACCACTTACGGTATCGGCTGTGACAATGCAGGGCAGGTATATACCTGGGGATATACGAAAATTACGGATAAGATTGATCTGGCGGAAATTCCGGATGAGGTGAGAGAAGCCAAGATTGTGGATGTGGCTGCCGGTTATGACCATGTACTGGCGCTGTCGGATAAAGGACGGCTGTATGTATGGGGAAATACCAGACTGTCCCAGGCTGACATTCCGCAGAAGGCGCAGAAAAAGGATATCATTTTAATTGGCGCCAGCACACAGTACTCCGCGGCTTTGACAAAGGAAGGCTATCTGTACCTGTGGGGAAACGGAAATACCGCAGATATCAAAGTAAAAAAAGATTACCAGAATCATATAGTCAAGTTTGCGCTGTCTGATTACGCCTATGTCTGTCTGATGGACGACGGAAGTATCCAGTATACCGGTTATAATGCCACAACCTCATATGCGCAGATACCGGAAGGGTTAGAAAGCGGCGTGATCGATATCGCGGCATCCTCCACGACCTTTGCAGCGGTTACGGATGACGGCGAGGTGGCCGTCTGGGGAAATGTGACGAATGGAGAGAACGAGGTTCCGGAATTTGACGGTGAGATCAGGGAAATCTATGGAGGGCGATACCATTATACGGCGCTTCTGGATACCGGGAAAATTATTTCCTGGGGAGACAATCATTTCGGACAGGCAAAGGTTCCGGATCATCTCGCAGAAGGAGAGGAACAGATAAAGGATATCTACACCGGCTACTATCAGAATTACGCGGTGAATGAAGACGGGAAGATATTTACCTGGGGGCTGAAGGGGTATCTGATGGGAACCGATAATCTGGGGCGCGATGTTCTGACAAGGCTGGTAAACGGAGGAAGAGTTACCATGACGGTCGGTGCCGTCTCCGTTATTATCATGCTGCTGATCGGCATTACCATCGGCGGACTGTCCGGATATTTTGGAGGCCGCCTCGACGTAGTACTGATGCGTATTGCGGAGGTAATCAGCGGAATTCCATTTCTGCCGTTCGCACTGATTCTTTCGTCAGTGGTCAGTTCCAGCGTTTCGCTGACGCAGAGAATGTATCTGATAATGGTAGTTTTGGGCATCTTAAGCTGGCCGCCTCTGGCCCGGCTGGTGCGGGCTCAGATCCTGGCTGTGAGGGAGCAGGAGTATGTCATGGCGGCGAAGGCAATGGGGGTGAAGGAACTTACCATTGTATTTAAGCATATTCTGCCCAACATCCTTTCCGTCGTTTTAGTGAACATAACGCTGGACTTTGCAACCTGTATGCTGACAGAATCCTCCCTGTCCTATCTGGGCTTCGGAATTATTCCGCCTACTCCGACATGGGGAAATATGCTTACCGGAGCGAACAACTCCGTGGTGATTCAGCAGTACTGGTGGAGATGGGTGTTCCCGGCACTGATTTTTGGCATCTGTACCATTGCCATAAATCTGATGGGAGACGGTCTCAGAGATGCAGTGGACCCGAAATCAGAGGAGAGATAAGGAGGTAGAATGATGCCATTACTTGAAATGAAAGATCTTCATACCTTTTTTCATACGAAGCGTGGAATTGTGAAGGCGGTAAACGGGGTATCGTACTCCGTGGACGCGGGAAAGACGCTCGGTGTCGTGGGGGAATCCGGGTCTGGGAAAAGTGTGTCGGCCATGAGCATGCTGCAGTTGATTGACGGAAATGGTTATATTGACAGCGGCAAAATTATTTTTAATGGCAGGGATCTAACGAAGCTTAGCCGCCAGGAAATGTATAAAATACGGGGAAATGATATCTCAGTTATTTTTCAGGAACCGATGACCAGCTTAAACCCTGTATTTACAATTGAGAGACAGATCAGCGAACCGTTCATGAATCATCAGGGAATGAAGAAGGCGCAGGCGGCCCGGGAAGTGGTGAAAATGCTGGCGGATGTGAAAATTCCGAATCCGGAGGTGGTGGCGAAGCAGTATCCGCATCAGCTCTCGGGAGGAATGCGGCAGCGTGTGATGATTGCCATGGCGCTGGCCTGTAAGCCAAAGCTTTTAATAGCAGATGAACCGACGACCGCCCTGGATGTCACCATTCAGGCCCAGATCTTAAATCTGATGAACGAGCTGAAAAGGGAGCATGGAACGTCGATCCTGTTCGTTACCCACGATCTGGGGGTAATCAATCAGATGGCGGATGATGTGGCTGTCATGTACTGCGGGCAGGTGGTGGAACTGGCCCCGGCGACGGTACTGTTCGCCCCGGACTGTGCGTATTCGCACCCGTATACGGAAGGGCTGATGTTTTCGGTTCCCAGGCTGGATACCCCTGCGAATAAGCGGCTGGAAGCAATTCCGGGCGCGGTACCCCATCCTCTGGATCTGCCGAAGGGCTGTAAATTCGCGCCCCGCTGCAAGTACGCGACAGAGCGGTGTCAGACAGAGGAACCGGAGCTGCTTACGGTGTCTGAAAGGCAGCAGGTCCGCTGTTTCTATCCGCTGAAGGAGGAAAGACATGGAAAAGAGAGATAAGGTGCTGATCCGTATCAGCAATTTAAAACAGTACTTTCCTTTGAAGAAGAAAGGGCAGTATGTGAAGGCGAATGACGGGATCTCCCTGGATATTTATGAGGGAGAAACGTTTGGACTTGTGGGAGAATCCGGCTGTGGAAAGTCCACGCTGGGCCGGACGCTGCTTCAGTTTTATAAGCAGACGGATGGGCGCACCATCTATTACGGCCACAATGCGGAAGAATTTGCCCCCGCCTATGTAAAACATACAATTCAGAATCTGGAGAAACGCAGAAAGGAATACGGAGAATTAGAGGCGGAGAAGAAGCGTATTCAGGCCGCCTATGAGAAGCTTTTAGAGAAACAGCGGTATGCGGAGAAGGAGAAGCTGGACAGGGCGGTAAAGGAGGCAAATGACGCGTTCCTCGATATGGCCGGCGTTGTGGGCGGGCTGATGGAGGCGGAGAACTTAAAGCCTGTGCAGGATATCTTTCTGCAAAAATATGAGATCTCTTTAAGAGCCAAAAAGGCAGGGGAGCGTCTGCGCAGGGCCAAGGTGAACCTGGCTGATTCCGAGTACCGGGTAAAGAACAGAAAAGAGAGCGGCAAAAACAGCGAATCCGCGCAGAAGAGGGTGGAGAGGGCCGCTGAAAAGCTTAAGAAAACAGAGGCGGAGATAACAGCCATTGAAAAGGAACTGGAGGCGGTAAAAAGCAGAATCGATGAGATGCGTAAGCCCTATGCCGGTCAGGCGGAATTTGAGCGCATTGAGAAGTACAGGGATAACGGTATCGATTTAGCGAGGCTTACCTACAATGAGATGCGCCTCCTGCGCAGGGATCTGCAGCTGATCTTCCAGGATCCGTATTCCTCTTTAAATCCCAGAATGACGGTAGGTCAGATCATCGGAGAGGGGATGCTGGCGCACGGGATGTTTCACAAAAATGACGGACGGATGCAGGAGGAGGTGCTGCGTGTCATGGAAGAATGCGGGCTGGCTCCCTATTTCCTGCACAGGTTCCCGCATCAGTTTTCAGGAGGGCAGAGACAGAGAATCGGAATTGCCAGAAGCTTGGCCGTAAGGCCGAAATTTGTAGTCTGTGACGAGGCGGTTTCTGCGCTTGACGTCTCGATCCAGTCCCAGGTAATTAACCTGCTTCAGGATCTAAAGGAGAAGGAGAACCTGACGTATCTGTTCATTACCCATGATCTGTCTGTGGTAAAGTATATCAGCGACAGAATTGGTGTCATGTATCTGGGCGCTATGGTGGAGCTGGCAGATGCTCAGGAGATTTTCGAGCACCCGGGTCATCCGTATACAGAGGCGCTGATGGCGGCAATTCCGACGACCGATATCGGGGATAATAAGAAGGAACTAAAGATTCTGGAGGGCGATATTCCAAGTCCGGTAAATCCGCCCAGGGGATGTAAATTTCACACCAGATGCAAATACTGTACGGAAATCTGCGGACAGGCAGTGCCGGAGTGGGAGGAAGTCAGTCCGAATCACTTCGTGGCCTGTCACCACAAGTTAAAGCTCCGGGAACAGGAATGATACCTGGGGTGAAAGGCTGAGAGGAGACTGGGATATGGTCGTTCAGGATAAGATGGATCAGGCGCTGCAACTGTACCATGAAAGACAGAGAATTAAGACGGAGGAGTACCGGAGAAGATACGGTGAAACTCCGCCGGAGGTGGAGAGGGGAGATGTACCGGCTATGATATTAGCGGCGTTTCTGATGATTCTTCCGGCGGTTCTTCTGCTTCTGCTTCTGATGGTGGGAGCGGGATATTTTTTCCTGCTTCATTAATAAGGTAAAATTTATAGAAAGGGGGCCGCTGTAATCTCAGAGGATTGGAAATCTAAGATTACAGCGGCTCCCTTTCTATGTATCAAGTGTGTCTGCGTCTCTCTTTTGCAGAATTTACATCTCCTCCCGCAGAACCACCCGCGAAGCGCAGCTTCCGCCCCGGTGAATGCGGTTGAGGGCGGTCTTTATGGCCACGCTGTTGAAGCCATCCCGGGTGTTGCGGTTTGGAAAGATGAAATTCTCCGCACTGGAGGTGATGGTAACTCTCAGGCGGTGACCTTTTAAGAAGGTATGAGATACTTTTGTGGTTCTGATCTTTACCGGATAAACCGTGCCCGGCTCCATGAAATCGGGATGATCGAACTGATTCCGGTAGCGGACGCATAAGACTCCGTCGGCCAGCTTCATGGAGCGGCCGGCTTCGTCTACATCTGTGATGCGCACGACGAGATCGGTATCCTCACAGTCGGAGGAAAGAAAAATCTCAGCGGTGGCGTCTCCGGTAATCGTTAAGTCTTCGGTCAGGCATTCGGTGGTATAGCACAGGACATCAGACCGTTTCTCTTCTTCCGCGTAGTCGGCAGGGACCTCCAGTTCATTTTCCGACATGTCAATAAGATGGATCGCCGGATCTTCCGGATTATACAGATAAGAATCGGAAGATTCGTGCACCGGAGAGTCCGTAGTCAGAAGACCGCCGTTTGATGCGGCCGCATCCTCGCGGCTGCCATCCAGATAGAGCACCAGCTCTTTAGTCTCTGGTACAGGCCAGTTACTGGCCGTCTTCCACTGGTTGGACCCACAGGTATAATACTCTGCCTTCGGTGTCCGGTCGATTCCGTTATCTGCGCCTTTTAGATAGTGTTCCAGCCAGGCGAGGCAGATTAAATCCATGTCGTAACGGAGGGCGTTGCTGCCAAGCGCAAGGCCGCCCGGATCGTAGGACGCATTGCCGCTGTGCAGCCAGGGACCCAGAATGACTTTCTTTTCCGGATAGTCCCGATATAATTCCAGGGCTTCCGTTGTACCCATGCCGTTATCGTCAAACCAGCCGGACATGATCAGAGCGGGAACCCGGCTCGCTTCAGTCCGTTCCTTCCAGTTACCGCGCTGCCACAATTCGTCATAGTCCATATGGCTGAGCCATTTCTTCAGAAATGGGATGTCGTAGCCGAGGGCTTTTGGCGCCAGCTCCTCCAGAGGGCGGATGTTCAGAACATCATCCCAGTCGTCTCTTGCCATGAGCTCGGGGTTGGCATGCTGTCCGGAGACGAGGAAGGCCCAGGCGAGCATACCGGAATTAAAGCAGCCGCCTCTTCGCGGAACATCCACGAAGGGACTGCCGGCACAGACATTGCTGAGCATGGCTTTCAAATGCGGATTGCCGCTGGCCGCTGCTGCCCACTGGACATAACCCAAGTAGGAACCTCCGGTCATGCTGACGCCGCCGTCGCTCCAGGGCTGGCCGGCAATCCAGTTCAGCGTGTCGTCACCGTCCTCGACTTCATAGTACATGGGAAGCCATTCGCCTTCGCTGTCTTCCCGGCCGCGGACATCCTGGATCACCACGGCGTAGCCGCGCTGTACAAAACGATAGTACGCGGCTGTGCCAATGGTTTTTCCATAAGGGGTACGAATTAATACGGTGGGGACTCTTCCCGCTCCCTCCGGCAGATAAATATCCGTTGCCAGACGTATGTTGTCACGCATCGCCACCATCTCTGTGACTGGGGGCTTCACCGTGAAAAGAGGGGTCTCGTTGATTGTCTTCCAACCGTTCAGGATCGTTCTGTCTTCAAACCCATCTTTTACCAGAACCGCGCACTGGTCACGAAACGGAGTGACGAAAGCAACGACGGTTCCCTCTTCTGTGATCAGATCGACTGGAAACTTAATGTTTCGCTGTACAAAGGAGTCTTCGCTTTTCCTCTCGTATATCTCTCCGGAGGGAGTGGTGAAGCGCGCTGCCTTTTCCTTTGTGACCTCGCTTATTCCCGCCTCGTAGTCAGGCAGCTTAAGAAGGATATGGCGGACATCCATTTTCCCAAGCTCGAGGTACCAGGTTTCATCCTCTGTAAGCTCTTCCCATTCTTTAAAAAGACCGGTATGTACATCAAGCGGCCGATGGCAGACACAGTCCTTCGTCCGTTCACAGATACCATATAAAATGCCGGACAGATAAAAGTTCCATTGTTCCATAGATTCCTCCTTGTGTATCAAATACTCCGCAGTTTGCTGGGGGGATTTGACTGTAATGTCTCAGTGGCTTATGCGCCAATGAAAAATTTGATCAGATAAGCAACCATAATGCCCACATAGTTTCCGCAGACGCCGCCAATTACACCCATGATCAGCCCGACGCTGACAAGCCGGTTCCATTTGGCGCTGGAGGCGACTAAAGATGCAGTGGTACCGTCGGCAATTGCACCGGTGATTCCCAGAATTACGTATTCGTAAGGAACCTTAAACAGTCTGGAAAGGAATAAGTGAAGCGCGATGCTTCCGACGATAACACAGAAGCAGAAGAGCGTGATCGTCATGGTGGAGCCGAAGAAGGAGACAAGATCTACGCTGAAGCCGATGATGGATAAGTACATTAACCCGAAAAACAGCCCCAGATTCAAATTCCCTCTCAGTCTTCCTACGGCCGGAATCTGGGCGGCCGCGATGGAAATCGTGGAGATCAGCAGGATTCTGCCTGCACTTGCGATGGAGGAGGGCAGAAGTGCCGACAATTTCGTGGCAATGGTAACTATGGTAACCGCGATGGCCAGGAGCCATGCGATATCCTGGATACTCCATTTCTGTTCAGCCATCAGCACAGGCTCGTCACCGTCGCCGATGCGGTCCTCATCCGAGAGATGGTAGGGCCAGAACTTCTTTAAATATTTCACATTCTGGAACAGGGCCGGGGCGGCAAACATCAAAAACAGGGTCGGCATACCGATCACATAATCCGCCGCATTAGCGGCAGCGATGGTCTCATTGGCCGCATCAAGTCCGACTGCGATCGCTGTTAAGTTGGAACTTCCGCCGGTGTAGGTGCCTACGAACATTCCGGCAATCTTCCAGCCTTCAAACATCTTGTTTCCAAATATGACACCGAACACCGTGGCCATAAGGCAGACACTGAATACGGCACAGACCAGAGCCACCAGCGCCTTTCCGGAAAGCTTGGCCAGCTCCTTTAAATTGATATTCAGCAGATAGATCGAGATGGACATCGGGACGCAGTATGTAATGATGACACCGTATACATCCTGATATCCCGGAACAATGTGCAGGTTTACAAGCACAAGTCCGATAACGATAACTGTAAGCGCCGGGCCCACGTATTTAAATGCCTTAAAGCGCTGTACCCACAGGGAAAATGCCACCATTACCAGTATAACTGTCAATAATTCGTCGGTTGTTTGAAAAATCGGGAACTGCATACTAATACCTCTTTCGTTATTATTTGGTAATTACTCTGCCATGCGGCTGAATCGTTACATAATATGTATCTTCTCGGTTTACATGTGAAAGGTTATGCCAAATCCCGGCTCATCCAACAGTGTGAACGTATCCTTATCCTGGATAAACCCGCCCTCGACCGGATTCTCTTTATAGTACAGGAAGCTGTCACAGTCGGCTTCAGTCACATTTTTCTTAGCGGCGACCAGACTCAGACCGGCGGTAATGGCCAGCTTGGTTTCCAGCATACAGCCTACCATGCAGGTGACTCCGTTGGCTTCGGCGATAGCATTGATCTTGGCAGCAGGATACAGGCCGCCGCATTTCATCAGCTTAATGTTGAGAATATCGGCTGCCTCCAGCCGGCAGGCTCTGGCCGCATCCACCGGTCCATGGATGGATTCGTCCAGCATGATCTGGATTCCGCCTGTTTTTTTGCGGATATAAGCGGAACCTTCCATATCCCAGTGCGGCAGACATTGTTCGACGGCTTCGATTCCATACTCCTTAAAACCTTCCAGTGCGCAGACGGCGCTTGATACGCTGTATCCCTGGTTTGCATCAACACGGAGGCGGACTGCAGGGCCGACGGCTTCGCGGATGAGCTTCATAGCATGGATATCTTCTTTATAGTCGATTCCTGCCTTGATTTTCAGAATGCGGTATCCTTCCGTACAGACAAGCCTCTTTGCTTCGGCTGCCATGGCTTCCGGGCTGGTGATGCCGATGGTGATATCGTTCTGCACTACGTTGCCGCAGCCTCCAAGCAGCTTGTAAACAGGCTGTCCCATGGATTTTCCCATCAGATCGTACATCGCTAAGTCCACGGCACATTTTGCCGCTCCGTTTCCTACGATCACGTTGTCCATCATGGCATGTATGGCTTCGATATCCATGGGGTTCATACCCATCAGTCCCTGCTTAAAGAGTTCCAGAACAGCAATGACGCCATCGATGGTCTCTCCGGTGACAGGAGCAAAGGGCGCTGCCTCCCCGTAGCCTGTGAGTCCGTCCTCTGTAGTTACTCCGATCAGTACACTCTCCAGGCTGCTGACGGTAGCAAAGGCCACCTTGAACGGTTCCTTCAGCGGAATCTGTACTTTTTCAATTTTCATACCAGTAATCTTCATGATTATCCTCCTTATATTATGGCTATATCATAATTTTCACGTTATAATATAAAATAATTTTACTATAGCTTAAAATAACGGTCAACCATTTCTGAACATTTCGTCGTGAAAAACAGGAAATAATCAGTAAAAATCTTGCGAAAGTATCTGAGACACGCTATGATAGAAGAATCAGAAAAAAGGAGCTTTAAATGTTAGGTACAAATATCAGAGAATATAGAAAAAAACAGAAGCTTACCATGAAGGAGCTGGCGGAGCGGACAGGCCTCTCCATCGGATATATTTCCCAGGTGGAACGGGGGGAGACAGAACCGTCGCTGTCATCTCTGCGAAAAATCGCAGGCGAATTTGATGTTCCCGTGTATGTGCTGCTGGACGATCATAAGAATGATTCCAGCCTTACCATACGCAGGGAAGAACGCATGACTGCCCATGTCAGGAAAAACAGTGTGGAATACGAGTTCCTGACGCCATTTTCCTCACAGAATTTTTCACCCAAAGCGCTGATGATAAAAGCCACACTCGAACCACATTCCAGAGATTCGGAAATACCCATCGTCCACCATTCCGAGGAGACGCTTCTGGTCGTCAAAGGAACGCTTAAGGTGGTGGTCGGTGAGGAGATGATCGTGCTGCGGGAGGGAGATACGACGATTATCAAAGAAGATTTTCCCCACACCTGCATCAATGATGATGATGATTACACAGAGGTGATCTCCGTCATCACACCGCCGATTTGGGGGACGCTGCATTTTCCTGGATAAAAAGATGGAAGGACCGTGATCAGGGCCTTCCATCTTTTTATCCAGGCATATGCTTATACTCCTTTACGGTACATCCGTAGTACTTCTTAAAGCTGGCGCTGAAATACTGGCTGTTGCGGTAGCCGGTGGCCTCGGCCACCTCGTAGCTTTTCATATCGGTAGTCCGGAGCAGCTCGCCGGCTTTTTCCATACGCACAGAAATCAGATAGTCGTATAGATTGATACCGAACTGGTCCTTGTAGAGACTCGTTAAGTAGCAGTGGTTGACATTAAAATGACGGGCGATCATGACCAGGCTCAAATCAGGATTCTGGTAGTTCTTTTCGATATAACACCTGATTTTGGACAGAAGCGTGTAGGTCTCGCTGTTTTTAGACTGCATAGCTGCCTGGCAGGAGGCGTACAAATCGTTTAATTCCTGCATGACGCTCCCCTGGTAAAAGATGCCTTCCAGGAGCAGATCCCGCTTTAGACAGCTGTTGATATACTTCTTCAGTTCCTCCATACTGGTTAAGAAGCGGTTCTTCTCCTTGCAGTCCGGCATGGTATAGATAATAAACAGCTGAAGATTGTCCATGCAGATGAAAAGGCTTCCGTAGTACTGGCGCGTCAGCGTATTGCAAAGTGTCTGCAAGTATTCCTGGCACGCTGCCGTGTCTGGCGGAGCATCTTTTCCGAAATCCATGAATAAGACCATTCCGAGACCGCCGGTGATGTTGATGTCAAATGCGCGGAAGATGGCATCGTCTGCCTCACGGAAATTTTCATACATCAGTTTGGAAATGTACTGGCGCCGGATCAGGGGGTATTTTTCATTTAATATTTGGTTGACCTCCCTGGCACGGATACATTTTTTCTCGGCCCTCCGGAGAACATCAAGCAGCTGGCTGTTATCGATGGGCTTGTTTAGATAATCGATGGCATCCAGGGCCAGAGCCTGCTTGGCATATTCAAATTCCTTATATCCGGAAAGAAAGATGAAAAACAGATCCGGATAGTAGTCTCTGGCGATTTTCGCCATCTCAATTCCATCCATGATGGGCATCTTAATATCGGATATGATGATGTCCGGACGGTTCTCCTTCATATATTCCAGGGCATCCACACCGTCACGCGCGGTATAGACCAGGTCCCATCCCAAATCATTCCAGTCAATTCTTTGAGCCATATTTCTTCTTGCGACTGCGTCGTCGTCTACAAACAGTATTTTCAACATTTTTATCAATCCTTCCGGTTTTTTTTCCATGATCATCGATTCAGACGGGGCGCTTCCGTGTTTTGGGTGCCCTGTTTCTGGCTTAGGGCCTGATAGGGAATTCTCAGTGTCACCGTCGTGCCTTCTTCCAGAACGCTGTCGATGGTGAGACCATAGCCAAAGCCATAGGTAAGCTGAAGACGGTCGTGTACATTTTTAATTCCGTAGATATGAGCGGGCTTTTCTGACATGGAACAGTATAAGGAAGCCCGGATATCTTCGAGAAGCCGGTCGGGGATGCCGCCTCCGTCATCGCTTATGCGGATCAGAAGACAGCTGCCCTCTTTTTCTGCGGAGATCCTTATGGTTCCATCGGTCCGGCAGGGCCGCAGTCCATGATAAACCGCATTTTCCACGATGGGCTGCAGCACCAGCTTGATGATGGAACAGTCCCAGTATTCGGCGGGGACAGAGATCTCATACTGGAAATCTTCGAAGCGCGTCTTTAAAATAGCCAGATACATCTCCACATGAGTCAGTTCATCTCTCAGAGAAATCGCCACCATGCCCTTGCTGACGCCGATACGGTAAAATGCAGCCAGCTGATCCACCATCTGTCCGGCTTTTTCCACCTCACCCAAATCGCACAGCTGGTGAACGCAGTCCAGCGCATTGTAGAGAAAATGAGGATTGATCTGAAAGTAAAGGGCCTGTAGCTCCGCATCCTGTTTGGCGAGCATTTCAAACTCCAGATTTTTCATCAGCAGCTTGATCCGGCCGATCATGTGGTTGATTCCCTTGCAGATCTGGTTGATTTCCTTGCCTCCCCATACGGTTATCGCTGTATCTAAGTGGTTTTCTGAGACGTAGTTCAGCTGCTCCATGAGAGAACTGATGGGACGGGTCAGCAGGTTGGTAACGGTAAAATAGAGGGCGAGGCAGACGGTGAGCAGGAGAAGGCTGAATTTTATCGCGACATCGGAGAAGCGGTGGTAATTCATGTACATTTCTTCCATGGGGATAACGGCCAGTACGCCCATATTTTCATAGGCCAGCGGGCGGTAGATGACGTAGTTTTCACCCAGCTGCCGCGTGATGGTCGTCTCTGGCACCGCATCGCCGGTCAGGGCTGAGATAGCGTGTAAATCCTCTTCCGACAGCTTCTCCAATGTGTCGGTTCCGAAGAGCTCGGAGGAGGAAAACTGCAGCTTTCCATCTTTTACGAGGGTTACGCATGAGGAGGCAGTGATTTTGCAGTTGATCAGTGAGGTGGTGAACAGCCTGTCGTCGATGCCGAACACCATAACTCCGTGTACGGCGGAATCAGGAGAACCCAGGACCTCCATAAGCGAGGCGGCAGGCAGGCGTCCGCTGAACGTGGAGTAGGGATAGGGCTCTGAAGCACTGGTAATCCAGTGCAGGGAGTATGGCGGGTAAACTTCTGAGAAATCCTCGTAACAGAAATTGGATCGCCGCAGCTGCTCTCCGGTATTGGAACGGAACATACTGACGGTATAGTCGTCAAGAAATAAAAATACGGAATTAAAGTAGGAGGAATTCATGACGAGAAAATCATGGACTGCGTTGGAGAAGCCACGGTAATTTTCCGCCGAGATAGGTTCCCGGTCCGCCAGAATGTTTTTCCGCAGCTTATAATAATAGGATGAAGCCGTAATCGTGGTGGGAAGATTGCTTACCGCGGCAATCTTCTGTTCCAATGTGTCGCTCGTCTGACCGATGATGGCGACCGCGTTCGCCTGAATCAAGTCTGTGATCTCTTCTTTGCCGGCGCGGTAGAAATAGCTGCACGAGAGGAGTACCAGCAGGACAAACGGCAGGCAGAACAGCAGCATAAGACTTCTGATTGACAGTGAAAAAAAATGTTTCTTCACGAGTGATTCCCCCTTATCATTCGATAGAAATACGGTTTCTGTATGTGTTTCCTTTACCATATATAGTTTTGATAAGTTTGTCAACAAAACCTAAAGATATTATAATTTTCACGAAAGATACTTTATTTACCCGTGAAGGCTGATGTGGTTAAATAGAGACATGAAGTTAAGCGCTTACATGAACAAAAAGAAAGGGGAAGAGATTGTGAAAAAGGAAAAGTTTAATTTTGCTCCATATATTCTCATATTACCGGCATGCCTTTTGATGGGGCTCATCATGATTTATCCATTGGGAAAGGTTTTCTACTTAAGCTTCCAGCATTATAATCCGACGAAACCGTTTACCAACGGGTTTGCGGGACTCGATAATTTTATTACGATCTTTACGAAGAAGGAGTTCTACAATGCACTGGGCGTTTCCGCAAAGTTCGTAGCATGTGAGGTGGTACTTCAGCTGATCTTCGGCATGATTGTGGCACTGATCTTAAATCAGAAGTTTAAAGGGAGGGGATTCTTCCGTGCCCTTACATTTATTCCATGGGCTTTATCCGGAGTACTGACCGCTGTTTTATGGAGTATCATGTTCAACCAGCATTTCGGAGTACTCAATGATCTTCTGGCGAAACTGGGGATTATCAAAGAACCCATCGCCTGGCTGGCGAACACGAAATTCGTACTCGGTTCCGTCATTGTGGCGGAATTATGGAGAGGCATTCCTTTCTTTGCCATCAGCCTTCTGGCGGCGATGCAGGGGCTTCCGGATGATATATACGAGGCGGCAAGAGTGGACGGCAGTACGAAGTTTCAGACGTTCCGCTTTATCACGCTTCCGATGCTTAAGAATACCATTGTGCTGACGACTCTGCTCCGCACCATATGGGAATTTAACAGTGTGGACTTAATCTACAGCCTGACCGGCGGCGGTCCGGTGGGTAAGACGACCACGCTCAGCATGCTGATTGCCAATCAGGCTATCAAGACGAGCAACTATGGATACGGTTCGGCGCTCTCCGTTGTCAGCTTTGCGATTTTGGCCGTTATCGCGGTGATTTATATGAAACTGTCCGGATTTGGAAAGGAGGAGGCATAACCATGAAGGAGAAGAAAAGAGATATTATATTCCTGCGGTGGCTTCCGCTGCTTCTGATCAACGTGTATGTGGTGTTTCCGATTTACTGGTCCTTTATCACATCGTTAAAGAGTGAGGCCGACATTGTCAGCACGCCGATCCAGTATATCCCGCGGTCGCCGTCCCTGAACAACTTTGCGAACGTATGGGTTCACGCCGGATTCAGCCAGTATTTTGCAAACAGCCTTCAGATCAGCATCGTGTCGGTGTCAATCATCGTGGTCCTGTCCATTATGGTGGGATATGCGCTGACGAGATATAAATTCAAGGGAAAAAAGCTGTTTATGGGCTTTCTGCTGGCCAGCCAGTTTATACCGGCGGCGGTGCTTCTCGTTCCGCTGTTCAACATTTTCCAGGGAGTCGGACTCGTGGGAACGAAGACGGCCATCGTGCTGGTAAATATCACCTTCCATATTCCGTTCAATGCGATTCTGATGAAGGGCTTCATAGAGGGAATCCCCTTTGAACTGGAGGAAGCGGCTATGGTGGACGGGTGCAGCCGGTTTAAGGGAGTGGTGAAAATCGTGCTTCCCATGCTGGTACCCGGAATCATTACGGTGGCGGCGTTCGCATTTATCGCCTGCTGGAATGAGTTTCTGTTCAGCCTGATGTTCTTAAACGATCCGGCAAAATATACGGTGCCCATCGGCTTAAAGATGATGCAGGGCGAGTTCAGCGTTCAGTACGGCGCCATGGCATCCGGCGCGATTATCGCCATGTCGATTCCGGTATGTCTGTTCGCCTATCTTCAGAAATATCTTGTAACCGGTTTAAGCGCCGGCGGTGTTAAGGGTTAATAATTATATAATAAAAAACAGGAGGAAGTAAAGTTATGAGGAAGAGAATTACAGCATTAACAATGGCAGGGGTTATGACAGCGGCACTTCTCAGCGGATGCAGCGGCGGAAACAGCACCAGTACCACCACAGCCGGGGGAGCTGCGGACACGACGGGAGCGGAAGCGGCTCAGACGACGGCCGGCGGCACCGAGGCAGCAGCAGCGGGAGAGAAGGTGGAGATCACTTACTGGGATCAGAACGCGGATACGAAGAGGACGGAGATTTTCAACAAGCTGATCGCAGATTTTGAGGCGGAGAATCCGAACATCACGGTAAAACTGGTTCCAGTTCCCGCCGATCAGGCGAAATCCAAATACGATGTGGCAATCCAGTCCCACACCGCCCCGGACTGCGGCGGTGTCAGCCAGTACTGGATGAGCGATTTCCTGATTCAGGATGCCCTGGTTCCGCTGGATGACTATATTGCGGGATGGGATCAGAAGGACAAGACTCTCTCCGAGTTCGACGAAAGTATCCGCAGCATGGCTCCAGACGGCAAGATGTATGGTCTTGCGCACATGGTAACTGTGCCGGTTGTATGGTATAATACGGAATTGATGAACAAATCGGGATGTGAGATTCCGGAGGACTGGGACGGTGTGTTTGACTGTGTAGAGAAGATGACCGATAAGGCAAACGGCGTCTATGGATTCTCGATCCGCGGCGGCGCCGGAAGCTCCCAGCAGTTTGAGCAGATGATGTATCAGTATTCCGGCCAGCTGGATATGTTTGATGAAAACGGCAATTCCACGGCCAATGATCCGGCTCACGTGGAGCTGCTTGAGAAATTCGCAAGTATTTACAATGTATACACACCGGAAAGCGATATCACCAATGCGGTGGCTGAGATGAATGCGGCGTTCGATTCCGGTTCCGCGGGAATGATCTTCCATAACCTTGGCTCTTATGGCCAGCACGTACAGACCCTGGGCGAGGACGGATTTGCCGGACTGGTACGGTTAAATGCTGCTAATGGAACGAGAACCATCGTATCCAACGGCGCAATGTGCTTATCCGTATTCAAGGATTCCAAGCATCCGGCAGAGGCCTTCAAATTCGTCAGCTTCCTGGCACAGCATGAGGCGTGCAGCTACATCAGTGAGCAGATCGGCCAGATTCCCTGCAACAAGGAAGCCCTGGAGGACGAGTGGGTGCAGAAGGCAGGCCCGATTAAGGAGGCCGCAGATGCGCTTCTCGATTCCAGCACGACGGTGACTACGCTTCCGATCAATGTAATTGGCTACTATGATCTGCATCAGAACACCCTGGTGGAAGGATTCCAGAATGTGCTTCTCGGCAACATGACCGCACAGGAATACTTAGACAGCTGGGCGTCTGAGATGACGAGACTGAAGTCCGAGTACGACCAGTATTTACAGACTAAATAGACGTAAAGCCCATGAGGCGGAGGAGAGAAAATGGATTGGTTGGACGAATTTAAAAATCCTCCCGCCCGATGCCGTATCAAGCCGTTCTGGTTCTGGAACGGCGATATGGCGGAGGACGAAATAAAACATCAGATAGAGGAAATGTCGGATAAAGGCCTTGGCGGGGCCTTTATCTGTGCAAGACAGGGACAGAAGGTCCCCTATCTGTCGGAGGAATGGTTTAAAAAGGTGAGCTTTGCGGCCGAAGAGGCGGTTCGGTGCGGCCTTGAGACGTGGCTTTACGATGAGTATCCCTATCCGAGCGGTATGAGCGGCGGCGAGGTGCTGCTTGAGCATCCCGAGGCGGAGCATATGGTTTTAAACCACCGGTCTCTGAATCTGCCGGAGGGCGGTACGTTCGAGATGAATCTGGGCTGGTGCGGACTGCTTTATGCGAAGGCATTTCCGGCAGGGGGGCAGGCAGGAGATGGGAGCGTGGATTTTGCCCATCCGGTGGATCTGGAAGCGTTGGCAGGCAATCTTCAGACGGAAGAGATATACCAGACAACCGGTCTGACGAAATACAACAATAAGCGTTTTTTCACCTACCGGCCGGAACGGATTCTGAAGGGAACGCTGCCGGCGGGAAGCTGGCGGGTGGAAGTGTATACCCAGGCGGCCCTCGGCGAGTTTAAGTATTACGGAGGCTTTTTCGATCCGTGTTCGAAGGAAGCGGTACAGACATTTTTAAAGACGACCCATGAGAAGTATGAAAAGTATATGGGGGAGAAGTTTGGAAGCCGGATTTACGGCATGTTTTCCGATGAGGTGGGGCTTCTAAGCCCGATCCCGTGGTCCAAACGGCTGCCGGAATACTTTAAGCAGGTGAAGGGGTACGATCTTCTGGAACATTTGCCTGCGCTCCACAATGCCGCGTATGAAAATGCTTATGCCATACGGTATGATCTCTATGACGCCATCCATAAGCTGTTTGTGGAGAGCTACCATAAGCAGGTGTCGGACTGGTGCGGGAGCCACCATCTGGAGTACGCCACAGAGGTTCCCTCCATGCGCATGAGCACGCAGCGCTACAGCGCGATCGTGGGCGGAGACACGGCCCATGAGAAGCTGGGACGCCCGCTGGAATGGATCTATGATGAATATATCCGCAAATACCGTTCCAACGCGAAAGCAGTCAGCTCGCTGACACGCCAGCTGGGAAAGCAGTTTTCCATGATCGAGAGCTTCCACAGCCTGGGCTGGACCATGACGCTTCAGGATGCAAAGTGGATGTTTGACCGGCTGGGAGCAAGCGGAATTAACTTTTACAACGTGCACGCGTTTTATTATACCATCGACAGCATTACGAAGCATGACGCGCCGCCTTCCCAGTTTTTACAGAATCCGTACTGGAAGCATTACCGCCTCCTGGCAGATTACGCGGGGCGGCTCGGTACGTGGGTGACGAACACGGAAGCCGATATCCATGTGGCGGTGCTCGACCCGGCGGCGACGCTGTGGGCGTATCTTGGCGAACCGTTTATCGGTTTCGTCTACCAGGGAGAGGATGAAGCGGAACGGCAGAAATGCGACCAGGTGCGAAAGGACTGGGTTGCGGTCTGCAAGGAACTCCTGTTTAACCAGATTGATTATGAACATCTCGACACGGAAATCCTGGAACACGCAGAAATCCGGGACGGCGAGATTCTCATCGGCAGGGCCTCCTACCGTGTGCTGGTCATACCGCCCACCGATTTTATCGAGGCGGCGGCCTGCGAGAAGATCCGGGAGTTTGCCGCCTGCGGCGGAAAGATCGTTTTCCTGGGAAATCTGCCGGAGGCGGTCATCGACAGGAAGCAGGAACGGGCTGACTGGACCGGCCTGGAGCTGAATCAGCGGGAGGACAGGCGTTACTTCGAAGAGATCCGGGATGGCGCCTGGTGTGAATGGTGCAGGGAGGCGGCCGACTTATCTTTCGGAATTAAGACCCGGGATTCGGAGCGAAAAGATATCATCAGCTCTGTCAGGGAAGACGGCGGGGCGTATTACGTATTCCTGGTAAATCAGGGCGGCCGTGATACGGAAGTGTCCGTCACGTGCAGACGGGCTGGATGCGTGTATGACGGGGAGCTGTGTCTCGATACCGGAGAGGTGAAGACGGCGGCGGCTCCGGCTCCGATGGAGGCGGTTTCGCTGCGGGCGTATGAGAGCCGGATGCTGCGGTTTGGGAAGTGCGGTGAGAAGGGGAGGGAGGGTGAAGCGGTTGGCATCGACGGTGAGAGCGGCAAGGGCTGCGAGACTGTTAAAGGCTGCGAATCTGTCAATCACTGCGATTATGGCAGCAGGCGTATACTGCGCAGCAGTGAGCAATCGCCGGAAAAACTGGTAATCGACACTTCCGATCCGATGCCTGTCACCATCGAAGGCGGCAATATTTTCCGACTGGAAGAATTTTTAATATCCCGGGACGGGGAGGAATGGTTTGAGGTGCCCGTGAAGACCTTTATTGAGCAGTGTGCCGACCAGTCCTGCCTGAAACCGGAGGATTATCAGTTTACCGGAGCCTTTGGAATTCCAAAGAAGATTTCGATTCACTATCCGCTGGCGGTGACCTATAAGACCGGCTTTGAGGTGGAAACGGTGCCGGAGACGTGTTCGCTTCTGATGGACCGGGGCGCGGTAAAGGATACGTGGCGTATGACGCTAAACGGGGAAGAAATCGGTGCTGAGACATTCCGGAGCGTATTTATCAATGATCAGAACAATAGGATGGCGGACATAGCCCCATTTCTGAAAAAGGGCTGGAATGAACTGGCGGTGGAAGTGATGCTCACGAAGGATTCTGACGGGATTCGGGATCCGCTCTACTTATATGGAGACTTCGGTGTGAGTGAGACGGAGGCAGCAGGCCGCAGAAGACTCACTGCGAAACCGGAGACTGCGGCGTTTACGCTGGATTACATCAGGGGATTCCCCTACTACAGCGGGACGTTCACCTTCCGGACTGTGCTTGATGTAAAGACGGTTCCACAATTGTTTGACTTAGAGCTGGATAAGAAGGATCAGTGCCATGAATGCCTGGAAATCATAGTAAACGGTGTTTCCGCCGGTGTGCGGGCGTTTTCCCCGTATACGTGGCACGGGGACGGAGCGATGTTAAGGCAGGGAGAAAATCAGATAGAAATCCGTCTCACCAATACTCTCGCCCCCATGCTTGACGGAACCTGGTTTGATTATGAGAAACACTGTCTTGTAAAATGTTAAGAGGAGAAGCTTATGAAACCAAATGTGATTGTTTTTTTTACGGACCAGCAGCGATCGGATACTACCGGGGCGGGCGGTAATCCCTGCGGATTGACGCCGAACTTTGACCGGGTGGCATTTACGGGGACGTACGCATCGACTGCGGTTACGCCCCAGCCGGTGTGCGGGCCGGCCAGGGCGGTGCTGCAGACTGGAAAATACGCTACCTGTACGGGAAATTACCGGAACGCGATTCCTCTGGGAAGAGATCAGAGGACCATGGCCCATTACTTTCATGACGCCGGGTATGACACCGCTTATATCGGTAAATGGCATCTGGCGTCGGGGCGGCACGAGGTCCAGAAGGAGGAGCGCGGCGGATATGACTGGTGGCTGGGCGCCAATGCCCTGGAGGCTACCTCCAGACCGTACGATACCCTTGTATATGACAATGAGAACCGGCCGGTGAAGCTGCCGGGGCACCGAATTGATGCCCTGACGGATGCCGCGGTCCGCTACATCGATGGCCACCAGGACCAGGATAAGCCGTTCTTCCTATTCCTGTCCTTTTTGGAGCCTCATTTCCAAAATTGTTTCGACGATTTTTCAGCCCCTCACAGCGGGGCTCCCATCAATCCGCTTTATATGCCGCCGGATTTAGGCGCGCTCGGCGGCACGTCATGGCAGCACCTGGGCGGATACTACGGTATGGTGAAACGGCTGGATGAGGCCTTCGGACGAATCCGGGATGCACTGGAAAGCCTTCATATGACGGAGGACACCATCCTGTTGTTCACCAGCGATCACGGATGCCATTTCAAGACGCGGAATGCGGAATATAAGCGTTCCTGCCATGAAAGCTCTGTCCGCATTCCAATGGCATTTTACGGACCGGGATTTACAGGGGGCGGTAATGTTGCGGAGATTGTCAGCCTGATCGATGTTGCACCGACCCTTCTCGATGCATGCGGGATTCCGGTTCCGGAGGATATGCAGGGCCATTCCCTCATGCCTCTGCTGAGCGGAAAGAAAGCTCCGTGGCCGAAGGAGGCGCTCATCCAGATCAGCGAGGCGGAGGTCGGCCGGGCCATAAGGACGAAACGGTGGAAGTATTCGGTTCAGGCCACTGACCGGGATCCGGTTTTAGACCAGGGAAGCGGCGTGTACACCGAGATGTATCTCTATGACCTGGAACACGATCCTTATGAACTCCATAATCTGATTCATTCCAGGGCCCACCAGGGGGTATGCCTCATGCTGGGGGAGAAATTGGTCAAGCTTATGAAGGAGGCGGGAGAAGGAGAGGCTGTGATTCTGCCGCAGGAGAAGGAGAAGATTGGACAGCTGGCCGTGTTTGACGGGGAAGAGCTGTTATAGAAAATAAACTGGTGAAAAAAATATGTTTGACACATCAGGTTCAGATGGTTTATAATAAAGGTACAAAAAAGGCAGTTCACTCCACAGAGTGGCTTCCAAAGATTCGTTATATTTTAAAGAAAATAGTCGCTGCTTTTGGACGGGTGGGCGACTATTTTTTTGTACCATTTTTTCTATCTATGTAAACGAGAATAGCAATGATAAGCATTGCTGCATTTATGATAGTCATAAATTCTTCGTAAGTAGACATAATATAGAACCACCTCCTTTCGGAGATGGAAGTCACCCAGCAGATAAACTGCCTAATAAAATTATAACAGAGTATATAACTAATTTCAATGTATATTTAACTATATATGAGCGTGATTAAAGATAAGGGTTACTTTTCACGGGCTGGGGAATATGGAAGAAACAGAAGATGACGCAGATGGATTTAGCAAAAGCTACAGGAAATAAGCAGCAGGTTATATTAAGAATAGAAAAGTGGGAAAATAGTCCAACATTGAAAACTTTCTGCGGTTTACTGAATACGCTTGGATATGATCTGCAAATTGTGAAACGTGGTAAAGTATGAGGTCTGAAGCAGCTGTCAATAGACATACCGATTATGATTGAAATCAAAGGATTTCCATAGTCTGTATGTCTTTTTTTTATATAAATTACTTCTGTGATAAGCAATATGCATATAAGAAAAAACGAATAAGAATAAAATTTAAACATATTTTACAAATATATCTTGACATCCGTGCCACAATCGTATATCATATAAATACATCATATAACGTTATATAACAATATATAATAATATCGAGTGGAGGATTCATTATGAGACAAGAGCACATCGACCAGATTAACACAGCAGTGGCAGCAGTGGCAGCCAAGGAAGTCATTAATCATTTTTACTTTGTAGCGTGTGGAGGTTCCCAGGCTTTCATGATGCCGGCACAGTACACCTTTGACCGTGAGATTTCTATTCCGGCCAGCATCTACTCTTCCAACGAATTTGTTCACAGAGCTCCAAAGGCATTGGGACCGGATTCCGTAGTCATCACCTGTTCCCATTCAGGCAATACTCCTGAGACCGTAAAGGCAACGGAGGTTGCCAGAGAAAAAGGTGCGCTGACTATCGCCTTATCTCACTTAGAGGATTCTCCATTATGGAACGCAGCCGAATATCCGATTCACTATGACTGGGGAAAAGAGGCGGATGCAAGCGATTTGAACAAGGCTGTGTTATACTATCTGATGTTCAGCATTTTAAATGCAGTCAATCCATGTGAGAAGTATGAGAAGGGCATCGCTTCTGTAGCGAATTTAAATGACGCGATCGAGAAGGCGAAAGCTCAGTATGCGGACACCGTTAAGGAGTGGGGCAGCAAGTACAAGAGAGAGCAGATGATCTACACCATGGGCAGCGGCGCCTGCTACGGCGAGGCATACTCCTTTGCAATCTGCCTGCTGATGGAGATGCAGTGGATTCATTCCCACGCGATCCATTCCGGCGAATATTTCCATGGACCATTTGAAGTGACTGATTTTGATGTTCCGTTCATCATCATCGAGGGCATCGGCGCAACGAGGCCGCTCGATGAGAGGGCTTACAATTTCTGCCAGAAGTATTCCGATAAGATTATGCTGGTAGATGCGGAAACCTTTGATATGACAGGCATTGACGAGGAAGTGAGAGAGTACTTTGCTCCGCTTCTGGCCGGGGCGGTACTTCGTTCTCTGGCAGATGCATTTGCATATGAGAGAGGTCATGACTTAAGTGTGCGCCGCTATATGTGGAGAATGGAATATTAATCTGAACCTTGAAAGAATAAGAGAGAGCGACGGAGTTTTAGCAGGAAGGCTGGAATTCCGTCGTTTTTAGAAAAGAACGAGGAGGATATCATATGAAGAAAAGTATTAAGAAAATCATGGCACTTGCACTGGCTCTTACCATGGGACTGTCGCTGACCGCATGCGGCGGGGCAAAGGATGGCGGGGATGCCAAGGCAACCGCAGCGCCGGAGAGTAAGGCGGCGGATACCACTGCGGCAGGCGGCGAAGCGAAGGCAGAAGATGGATCCGGAGAGAAGGTAGTGATTAACTTCTTCCACCGCTGGCCCAACGACCCGAAGAATTCCATGTTCCAGGAACTGATCCAGGAATACATGGCCGAGAATCCAAACGTCACGATCAACATGGACTGCATCTTAAACGATCAGTACAAAGAGAAAATCCGTATGGTCGTTGCGACAGACGAAGTTCCGGATATCTTCTCTTCCTGGTCGGGGACCTTTGCAAAAGAAATGATTGACTCCGGCAATGTCATGGAGCTGAACGACATCTATGACGGTGACACCGAGTGGTCCTCCAAGATTGCAGGAGCCAGCGTCGATGGCTTTACCTTTGACGGAAAGATCTATGGGGTTCCGTGGTCGCAGGATGGCAAGGCTTTCTATTATAATAAGAAGATATTCGCAGAAAACAACCTGGAAGTGCCGAAGACATGGAATGAATTTATCGCGGCGCTGGATACTCTGAAGGCAGCCGGTTATGAGACACCGGTGGTTGAGGGATTATCCGATAACTGGGCAATTCTTCACTATCTGGGAACCATGAATCAGAGAATGGTAGATCCGGCTGTGATCGCGAAGGATTACGATGCGGCGACTGGTGAATTTACAGATCCGGCCTACGTGGAGGTGCTTGAAAAATGGAAACAGCTCACCTCCTACATGGGAGATACCTGTGTAGCCATCGATCATGAAACGGCCAGAAATACATACTTTGCAACCGGAGAGGCTCCGATTATGTATTTACAGTTCGCAGAGATCACCATGCTTGAAAAGGTCATTCCGGAAGGCTTTGAATACGGCTTCTTCAATTTCCCGGCTTTCGAAGATGGAAAAGGCGATCCGGAAGGACTGACCGGCGCACCGGAGGGATTTATGATCAGCAACAAGGCTAAGAATCCGGAAGAGTGTGTGAAGTTCTTAAAGTGGCTGGTCAGCAAGAAGGGCGGAGAAGCTCTGACAACAAAGAGCGGAGAGATCTCCAGCGTAGCGGGTGCAGTGGATGAAACCAATGCCCTCCCGGCACAGCTGGAGGCGATGGAGATTATCAAGTCCGCATCCACGCTGGTACCGTGGTTTGACAATGCCTGCGACGCGTCCGTTTATACCGTATACGGCCAGGGGGCACAGGCGATTGCTACAGGCGACGAGACTCCGGAAAGTGTTATGGAACAGGTAAAGGAGGCTGCGGCTGCCTTACATTAATAAAAGGTAACGGTTCAGGACATCGGATGTCCTGAACCGTTACAATAAATGGGATGGATCATAACATTCCGCCGAATGCATATGAGGGGGGACTATCCGCTTGAAAAGAGAGAAAAAAAGAAATATACAGGCATTGGCATTTGCCATACCAGCTATTCTGATTCTGGGAATATTCGTATATTTTCCGCTGATTAAAAATTTTATATACAGTTTTCAGTCCTTTACCCTGTCTTCCACAACGAAGGAATGGGTGGGGCTGGATAACTACAGGCATCTGCTTTCCGATAAGACCATTTTGGTCTCTCTGAAAAACAACATCCTTTATGCTGTCATCTCTATTGTCATTCAGGTGGGATTCGGACTCGTGCTGGCAGCGGTACTGGAGGACATCGCATTCCATAAGTTTGCCCCGACGCTGCGCAGTATCTATTTTATCCCTACCGTGATATCCATGACCGTCGTATGTCTGTTGTTTGATTTTGTATACAACCCACAGATGGGCCTGTTAAACAGCTTTCTGGAGCTGGTCGGACTTGACGGCTTAACGAGGATATGGCTGGGAAGCAAGAAGACAGCGATGTATGCGGTGATTGCGGTTTCTCAGTGGCAGAGTACCGGGTATGTTGCCATGCTGTTCATTGTGGCCATCCAGAAGATCCCCCGGGATTTATATGAGGCGGCAGAGGTGGACGGTGCCGGAAAGCTGAAACGCTTTTTCTATATAACGGTGCCGCAGGTGCGCCAGATGTTCTTTGTTACCATGATTTTAACGGTTGTCGGTGCATTTACCGTATTTAACGAACCGTATATCTTAACCGGAGGCGGGCCGGGAACGGCGACCATGGTGCTGTCGCTTCATATGTACCAGACTGGTTTCGTTAAGAACAATATGGGATACGCATCCACGATCGCCATGCTGATTTTTGTCATAACGGCAATTTTATCTTCCGTACAGTTCGCAAGCTTCGGAACGGAAAAGGAGGATCGCTGATGGAGAAGGTGAAAGTAAAAAAGAGAAGAGTATACGGACCCGGAGAGATCCTTTGGCTGGCCATTTTATTCCTCCTGGCCGCCCTGATTTTGTATCCGCTGTTCTGGATTCTGATGTCGTCCTTTAAGGACTACAACGGCATTTACGGCGATGTGTGGGGGCTTCCCGATATCTGGCATGTGGAAAATTATATGACAGCCTGGAACCGGGGGATCTCCCAGTATTTCCTCAACAGCCTGATTGTAACGATATGTACGCTGGCTGGTGTGGTTTTTACATCGACCTTTTCCGCATTTGGAATCTGCCAGATGAAGGGCAGACTGGGAAATTTCGTATTTCTCTTCTGCCTCTGCGGCCTGCTGCTGTCACCGCAGGTCTGCCTGCTTCCGCTGTTCATGCTGCTGAAGAGCCTGAAGCTTAAGAATACGCTGTTCGCCATGATACTGCCTTACATCGCGTTCCGGCTTCCGGTATCGATCATGCTGATCCGGTCGTTTTTCGTCGGGATATCCAAGGAACTGGAGGAGGCGGCCACCATCGACGGGGCCACGCTGATGCAGATTTACGGACACATATACTTACCGCTGTCCAAACCGATCATCTCAACGGTCATCATCATGACAGCTTATTACGCGTGGAATGAGTTCGTATTTGCCACGATCTTTGTGGACAGCTCGAAGCTTCGCACTATTCCGGTAGGACTGATGGTGTTCCGTGACGGACTCATGACGGAATGGGGCGTCGTATTAGCAGGTATGGTCATCTCCTGTCTTCCGATTATCGTTCTCTTCCTGCTGATGCAGAAGAGCTTTGTAAGGGGCATGACCGCCGGTGCAGTGAAAGGATAAAGGAAATGAAGTTAATTGCAATTGGAGATAATGTAACAGACTGCTATATGGATGAGGGCGTCTATTTTCCGGGGGGCAATGCCGTCAATGTAGCGGTAAACTGTAAGAGAAATGGTGCAGAGCGCGTTAATTATATCGGTGTATTTGGGGATGATGAGCGGGCGGATTACATCAGGGAGTGCCTGACAAAAGAGGGCGTGACCTTCGACCGGTCGAGAAAGGTGTACGCCCACACGGCACAGCCGCGGGTATACCTAAAAGACGGAGACCGCGTCTTCGCTGCGGGGCTGCGCGACAGCTGCCAGCACTTGTTTGCCATGAAAATCGTGCCGGAGGACATGGAGATTATCAAAGAGTATGATATCTGCCATTCCAGCTGTTACTCCAATCTGGAGTATGAGCTTCCGACGCTAAAGGACATATGTGAAGTATCCTTCGATTTCTCGGATAAGCGGGATGAGGCGTATTTGCAGCGGACGTGTCCGTATCTGACGTACGCATTTTTCTCAGGTTCCGACCTGGAGGAGGACGCATGTATCGCCCTGATGAGGAAGGTTCATGAACTGGGGACCAAAATCGTGGGAGTTACGAGAGGCCATAAAGGCGCCGTCTTCTATGACGGAGAACGGGTCTGGCACCAGGGGATTAAGAAAGTGGACGCCATCGATACCATGGGGGCGGGAGACAGTTTTATCGCGGGATTTTTAACTGCGTACGGAGACGGGAAAGGAATGGAGGAGGCACTTGACTATGCCGCCGACCGTTCCGCCGCCACATGCATGATTCGGGGAGGCTTCGGCTACCCTCATAAAATGGAATAAAAATGCAGATTAAATCCGCTTCCCCGGGCTCTCAGGGAAGCGGGTTTTCGGGTTAAAAAGGTTGCCTTGACCGATTTTGTGAGATATAATTGTAAATGGGCATTAAGGATGAAGAAGAGGACAGGAGACGCAGATATGCTAAATCAGAATGCATTGACTCCATTATATGAGCAGCTTAAGAACGCAATTAAAGATGATATACACGCACAGATCTACAGGCCGGGAGACCGGATGCCGAGTGAGGCAGAGCTGGAAGAAAAGTATCAGGTGAGCAGGATTACGGTTCGCAGGGCGGTGAAGGAGTTATGCGAGGAAGAGATTCTGGTCCGGAAGCAGGGAAATGGGACATTTGTACTGAGTACCGGAGTGCAGAGCCGGATCGACCAGCTGGCCGGATTTCATGATTCCATGGAGAGCCAGGGAAGAACGGTTCGGACGGAGATACTGGAGAAATCTATTATTTTCGTGAAGCCATCCTATGCGAATGACCTGCAGATCTCGGTGGATGACAAGGTGGTGTATTTAAAGCGTGTCATGTATGCGGACGATATCCCCATGATGCTGGATATGTGCTACATTCCGCTTAAGCGCTTCCCGGGGATATTTGAGAAAATGGAAGGCAACGTCTCGGTATTTCAGCTTCTGCGCCAGGAGTATCACGCAAAACTGGACCGCTACTACAAGGTGCTCAAGGTGAGAAAGGCCTCCAGGGAATTCTCTGAATATTTGAAATGCGGATTGGGTGATCCGCTGTTCGATATTTTCAAGATCACCTACAACGAAGAGGGCGTGGCCCAGCATATTTCCATCAGTATTTTAAAGGGGGAGAATACCTCCTATGTAATTTCTAACAGCGAGAATGACCAGATGACCCATAGTGGGATCAGCTGGCGGGTGTAGCCGGAGGTACGATTTATGCGTTTGCATTGTTTGGAGTGTTCTTATTCGCGGTGATTACCGGATGGGGACGGACGATGGAGACGGAGAGTGGCGGAAAGAAGTAGAATTGTATTCTTGAGAGAGTTACCATAAGTCCGTAAATACTGGAATATCCCGTATTTACGGACATTTTTTAACAGATTATATTTTTAGAACATTTCTGAACCCAACTTGATGTTGGCAAACTTCTGATTTAATGAAGCCATATATGTGCTCTGAATAAGGCTGGCCGGGAGAGTAACGCCATTCCATTTCAAATCTTTAGTTGCACAGCCATCTGATATCAGTGTAATTTTATAGCCATAATCTTTGGCAGCTCTTATCGTTGTGTCAATACACATATGTGTCATCATTCCACAAACAACCAGTTCTGTGATTTCATTCTCCACCAGTTTGTTTTGCAAATTTGTTTCATAAAAACTATTTGGCTCATGCTTAACAATAACCGTTTCTGTAACCAGTGGTTTAATATCATGATGAATTTGTACACCATCTGTATTTGGATTAAAAAATGTTCCCTGTAAAGACTCATGACGAATGTAAATAACCTGCAGATTCTGCTTCCTGAAATTTTCTAATAAATCTTTAATCGTATTCAACGCTGCCTCTGGTTTATACAACGGGCATTTTCCATTAGGAAAATAATCATTTTGCACATCAATAATAAGTAATGCTTTTTTCATAGTCTCATATCCTTTCCTGATTCTAATGAAATGATATCGGATAATAGCTTCTATGTAAATTACTTACTTTTTCGTACGTATGGCAGGGGTTCATAACAAATTCCTTTTTCATCAAGGATTTCTGTCATACCATGCCCGACCATGTAGTCTATACCAATTTCCTGCATTATTTTAATTGCGGACAGCATCTTTTCCCCCTGCCCGGTTAAAAAATATTCTACTTTTAGAGGATATCCATCATACGTTTTTTTATCAATTAATCCAAAGTGTTTCAATTCACGCAGTTGCTCCAACAGCATTTTTTGGGTAATTCCGGCTATACTGTGATGGAGTTCAGAAAAAGAACATTTTCCATTTCTAAGTTGAAAAATAAGGATTGTTTTCCATTTTCCCTTTATTATATCATGAACAAGCTCTAAGGGGCATGTGTAGCTTTCTCTAAGTTTCATTTCATCATCTCCTGTGTGCGATATTTTACATTAATAGGTCTATCTTTCAAAAAGGGGCTGTAAAAACAGCCTTAAAGAAAAATCGCTGAGGTCGTGAGACTTCAGCGATTTATTAGTATAATTAATTATACGACTAACTAATATAACCAATGATAATTATACACCACGTCAGTTGAAATTACCATTGGAAATCGAAAAATTATGAGGGGAGAAAAACGTAATTCTAAGAGTAATCCTCATAGCCTTATTAAGTGCACACTTTTTTACCAGGAAAAGCAATAATTACGGCAAATAATGTATAATAAAATGAAGAATCGCCAGAATCGGCATTTACCGGAACTGGCGATTCTTCATTAAGGACTTATTTTACAGCCCCTTTTTAGTCCAGTTCGGGGCCAGTATGGGCATCAAAGCTGTATTGGCCGCTGGAACCGATGAGGCGCATGTAGCTCTTGATAAAGTCTTTCATGGATTCCTCCAGTGCCTCATTTAACTCCATGTACTGGATATCGGGGTCTTCCTTCAGGGTCCTAAGCAGGCTTTCCTTGGCGTGATTCATGAGGTCGGTACATACATTAATCTTGTTAATGCCGCAGGCTACTGCTTTGGATATATTTTCGGCGCCGGCCCCGCTGCCTCCGTGAAGAACCAGCGGAACAGTAAGGGCGCTCTTTAATTCTTTCAGGCGGTCAAAGTCAAGCCTGGGAATTCTGTTTTTGGGATAGCTGCCATGCGCGGTTCCGATGGCTACGGCGAGACAGTCGCAGCCGGTCCGCCAGACGAATTCTTTCGCCTGGGCAACATCGGTATAGTAATCGGTATTTAAGCCGTCTCCGTCGGCTGCGGTGCCTACGTGGCCGAGTTCCGCCTCCACGGAGATACCTTTTGCGTGAGCGAGAGATGCGACGGCGCTGACGCGGCGGATATTCTCTTCAAAATCGTAACTGGAGGCATCTATCATTACGCTGGAATAGCCGCACCTAATCGCCTGTGTAATATCTTCCATATTTACGCCGTGGTCAATATTTAATGCGATGGGGACACAAACCTGCTCCGCCATATGCTTGACCATGGGCGCCATGATCTGTGGGTAGGCATGCGCTTTCATCTGCCTCGGTGAGATATTCAAAATCACGGCAGAATGCTCCTCCACGGCGCTTTCGATGCAGGCCTTAACCTGTTCCATATTTACTACGTTGACTGCCATAACGGCATATTGATGATCTCTGGCATGCAGAAGCATGTCCTTCATGGATGTATACATAGATGTACCTCGTTTATGATGTCTTGTCAGTAAGCGGCCGTTTCAGGATTGCGTACAGCACTCCGGTAATACAGCTTCCCAACAGCCACAGGCCAATAAAAAGCAGCGGGTTGGAGGTCATGGCGATGACAAAGGCGCCGCCGTGTACTGCAGGAGATTCCAGTGCGGTTACCATACAGAGGCCACCAGTTACTGCGCCGCCTATCATGCAGGAGGCGATGACGCGTACCGGATCATTGACTAAGAATGGGATAACGGCCTCTTCGATGTAACAGAAGGACAGAAGGAATGCAGATTTCGCATTTTCCCGGTCGATATCGTCAAATTTCTTCTTTCCGCCCAGCAGAGTGGCAATAGCAATACCCATGGGAGCAGTCATTCCGGAGCACATCTTGGCAGATGTAGGAATAAAGAAACCATCAGCATTTAAACCGTTTGTGAACATGGCAGCGGCTTTTCCGATGGGGCCTCCCATGTCGAAACACATCATCGCGCCGATGACGGCTCCCATAATAAATTTAGAGCCAGTGTTTAAGCTGATCAGCCAGTTTTGCAGGGCTCCCATGCACCAACTGATGGGGCGGCCGAGAATATAATACATGATCAAACCGCAGATCAGAGTCGTGCAGACCGGAATTACCAGAATGGGCATGATCCCCTGGAGGTTTTTGTGGACTGGTATCTTTTTAAAAGCAAGAACTACGTAGCCAACCAGGATACCTCCGAGAAGGCCGCCGACGAAACCGGTATTTATGGTATTGGCCAGTGCACCCATAGCGAGGCCGGGTGCTATTCCTGGTTTGTCAGCCATCGCATAGGCGGTGAACGCGGCCACGGCCGGAACGGTAAACTGCCACAGGCTGGAACCAATTAGATAGATTACTTTGGCAAATGTATCAATGTTCGCCATCTCGGCGCCGATGTTGTAACCGCCGAGCATTTTAGCGATAGCCTGCAGTACTCCGCCGCCAACGATTACCGGGATCATATAAGAGATGCCAGTCATGAAGGAATCCTTAATAAAGGCTCCGGTGCTTTTCTTCTTTGCATTTTTTCTCTTGAGCTCTGCCATATTATTCCAACGCCTCCATCAGTTCTGATACGATGCCGTCAGGATCTTTTACAGCCTCCTGGACCGCTACGGTCATAGTCGGGATATCCTTGAAACGTTCAACATTTTTAATTCGGATATCACTGGCGATCAATGCGGCGTCCGCTCTTGTCAAATCTTCCTCTGTGATCTCGTTTTCAAGTCCCTGTGCGCCCTGTGTTTCTACCTTTACTTCGTGTCCGGCATGTTTGAATGCCTTCTCCAGATTTGCTGCCGCCATATAAGTGTGGGCGATACCCACCGGGCAGGCTGTTACGCATACAATGTACATACATTATACCCCCTTTGTGATTAGTAAATTTTTTATATCTTCAATGGAGGAGGCTTCAAGAAGACCATCTCTGAAGCTGTCATCCATTAAATTTCTTGCAAGTGTGGAAAGCATGGTTAAGTGTGAGTTGTCGTTGTCAGCCGGAGCAGCCAGCATAATGACAAGTGTGACAGGCTCGTTATCAAAGGAGCCCCAGTCGAGTTCGCCTTTGAGCTTAACCATACAGAAGGAAGCTTCCTTTACTACGCTGCTCTTACAGTGGGGAATAGCGACATGCATTCCGATTCCGGTAGCAAATTCCTTTTCCCGTGCCAGTATCCCTTCTATATATCTTTCTCTGTCAGTTACTTTACCTGCTTCGTAAAACAGGGAAGCAATTCTACAGATGGCGTCTTCTTTTGATTCTGCTTTAAAATCAAATCGGACCAGCCGTTCATCCAGCATATTGATCAGTTCCATATCCATGATTCATTTCCTCCGAAAACCGTTTTGTTTGATTCCTGGTTTGTTTGTGCTTTAAGGATAACAGGAAAAATGAACAATAACAAATCAATTAATTGCACTAATATAGGGAAAATTTAAAATATCAATTATAAAATCTGAAAAATAGAGTAAAATAGACAATAAAATCATGAAGATAGGTGGGAAAATGATCAAAAAATAATAGTATGTGCGGCGTTGGTGCAATTTATTGATTATTGATTCGGGACAAAAACCTTTATAATAAGCTTACCAGAAAAATAGAATAAGAAGGGAAGCAGATAATATGGAAGATTTTGAGTTTTATACGCCGACGAAAGTAATATTTGGAAAGAATGCAGAACTGCAGATTGGCAGAGAGATCGCCTCCAGAGGATATAAAAAGGTACTGGTGCATTTCGGCGGAACTTATTTATGTGAGACGGGAGAGATAGACAAAATACACAGGAGCCTGGAAGATGCGGGACTTTCCTATGTCGATCTGGGAGGCGTGGTACCGAATCCGAGACTGTCTCTGGCAAAGGAAGGAGTTGACCTCTGTAAAAAAGAAGGAGTTGATTTCATTCTGGGAGTGGGAGGCGGAAGCGCCATAGACTCATCAAAGGCAATCGCCTATGGTCTTGTCAACGATTTTCCGTTGGAGGATCTGTTCTTAGGAAAGGAAAAAACCGACAAAATTGCACCGATCGGCTGTATAACAACGATAGCAGCGACTGGATCGGAGACCAGTAATTCTACGGTTGTAACCATTGAGACGCAGGACCAGGGAATTTTAAAGAGGTCGTATAACCATGACTGTGCAAGGCCCTTGTTTGCCGCTATGAATCCGGAGCTTACCTATACACTTCCGGTATACCAGACGGCAAGCGGTGCGGCTGATATAATGATGCATACAATGGAACGTTATATTACTCAGGCAAAGAACGTGGAACTATCCGACCGGATCTCGGAAGGTCTTCTGGTGACTGTTCGGGAGGCGGCTTTAAAAGCACTGACTGATCCAAGGGATTATGAGGCAAGAGCCAATCTGATGTGGGCAGGCAGTCTTTCCCACAATGGGCTGACGGGAACGGGACGTATCAACGATTTCCCCGTACATAAAATCGGCCATGAACTCAGTGCAATGTTTGATGCAACGCATGGTGCAAGCCTGACCGCCACCTGGTCGGCCTGGGCAAAGGTGGTGTATAAGAGTAATCCGGCTCGTTTTGCCCGTTTTGCGGTAAAAGTATTCGGCGTGGAAATGAATTTCGATGATATGGAGAAAACTGCACTTGCTGGAATTGAGGCATGGGATGAGTGGTGCAGGAAGATCGGAATGCCCACCAGCATCACAGACCTGTTAGGAAAAACACCATCCGAAGCACAGATGGAGGAGATGGCTGAGAAGGCGGCCGCTACCGGAGGCGGAACCATTGGTCTGTTCCACAGACTGACGAAAGAAGATCTGGTTGACATCTATAAAAAAGCATTATAATTAATAAAATAAGTAACGTATTGGGGGAAGCCGTAAGGGGAGTATTTTTAACGGACATAGAAATGAGCATGGCGAGGAGAGGGAATGAATGTTGCTGCCTAGAGAGAAAAAGATGATCGAATTAATATACAGAAGCAAGAACGGCCTGACGACATTTGAGCTGGCGAATGCATTAAATATCAGCCAGCGAACGGTGAAGTACGAGCTTCAAAAAATAAAGGAGGAGCTGAAATCGTCTGGCTGTCGGATTGACAGCAAGACGGGCAGAGGAATCTGGATTTCATGCAGCGAGGAAGGCAAGAAATTTCTGGACAATCTGCTGCTGAATGAAGAAGCACCATGTTCGTTCATTCCGGAGGTACGGAAGTATTATATTGCACTGAAACTCCTGGATTCGGATGATTTTATCTCGATGGAATCAATTTCACAGACCATGTTTGTCAGCAACGGGACAATCATGAATGATATGAATAAGCTGGAGACCTTTTTTCAGAAGCAGGGGCTTGAACTGGAGCGAAAAGTAAAATACGGAGTACGGGTCCGGGGAACCGAGGAGCTGATCCGGGTCGCCAAGGCGAATGTAATCCGCTCAATCATTGCTTCTCAGGGAAATGATGTTTCGTTGAAGCTGCAGCCGTTTTTTGATGATATTGATTTAAGCAGCCTGAATGGAATTCTACAGGAGAGCGAAGAGAAATTCAGCTTTGTACTGACGGATGCCTCCTATTCAGAGATGCTGCTTCATCTCGCTATTATCATCAAGCGATTGATGAAGAAAAAGAACTGTATGATTGATGAAGAAAACCTTCTGGAGTACCGGAAGAAAGAAGAGTGGGAGACCTGCTGTTTTCTGGGTGAGCGGGTACAGGAAGTGTTTGGAGTGGAAGTATCAAACGGGGATATCGTTTATATCTGTATGAATCTCTCTGCCGCAAAGCTGCTTCGTGAAGCCCTGGTTTTTTCTCATGAGTCAGAACAGGCTGGAGAAGTACCGTCGCAGACCTTTGAGGCGTGGGAGCGGATTGTCGGATCAGTAGGCGAGATGTATGGGGAAAATCTTCTTGATGACAACATGTTTAAAACCGCTCTGTTTGTGCACTTAAATGCCATGTTCAACCGCTTGCGCAATAAGATTTATATCGAAAACCCTTTAAAGGATATGGTGAAGGAAGAACTGGCATATGAATTTGATGTCGCTACCTATATGGCGGGGCTGTTTTATGCGGAGTACGGAATTAAGCTGGGAGAGAATGAGATCTGTGATATCGCGCTGTATATCGGGGCGAGCCTTCAGCGGGAGCAGGCTCAGAGAAAAGTGGAACAGCCAAGAGTCATGATTGTATGCAGTACTGGTGTGGGGACGTCACAATTCGTGGTAACGAAGCTTAAGCTGTATTTTCCAGATATGATTATCACCAAAATCGTTCCGGCCACCAGGGCTGAGGCAGTAGCCAGACAGGAACCCCTTGATTTTGTGATTTCTACAGTGCCGCTTAAGCTGGAGGGCGTCAATGTGATTCCTGTATCACCACTTTTGACAGAGCATGATATTAACAAAATAAAAATGGCGATCCATGTGTCGCCGGCTGAGCCTGTAAGGCGGGGAAACGAAAAATATGCGACACTGTTTAAGCTGATGGACGGACGAATATCCATCCTGAAATGCGACTGCCGTTCAAAGGAAGAGGCGATCCGGCTTCTCGGTGGAAGGCTGCACCAGGAGGGATATGTGGATGAAGAATTTGTCGATTCGGTATTCATGAGAGAGAACCTGGCGGCCACATCGATCGGCTGCACGTTTGCGATTCCCCATGCTTATGAGGGCCATATAAAGAAGCAGGGAATTGGCCTGATGACATTAAAACATCCGATCTTATGGGGCGGAGAAGAAAAAGTACAGATTATCATGATGCTGTCTATTGATGTGAAGCTGAATGAGTCATTCAAGGTGATATTCGGAGAACTGGCGGACCTCACAAAGGATATGACAGCGGTAGACCGGATTTTGAAAGCGGACAGATTCAGCGATATTTCCAGGTTTTTTCAATAATGATTACTGAGGTAAGAGTATGGAGGTTACAAAAAAAAGATGGGGTTATCTGGCCTTGGCCGTGACGATTCTGCTTTTTGCAGGCATTGGCTACGCGTTTTCGCTGTTTGTGGCGGCGATTGAGACGGACCTTTCCCTTTCCAGGGCAGATACCTCTTTCATATTTACACTTTGCTTTATCTGTTTTGCGGCGGGATCTCTGATCACGGGTTTTCTGCTGCAGAAGTTTTCAGCGGCCCTATTGCTTCGAATTGGGGCCGTGATGATTTTGTTTGGATTTTTCACATCCTCTAAGGCAGTACAGCTCTGGCAGCTCTATTTTACATACAGTATCTGCTGCGGACTGTCGATCGGGATCGCGTATAATATTATGATCAGCGTTATTCCGCTGTATTTTCAGGATAAGGTTGGTCTGGCGACAGGGATTCTTCTGATGGGATTTGCGATGAGTACTACACTTTTAGGTCCGTTTTGTGAGAAGGGATTGTCCGTGATGGGCTGGAGAGGCGTATTTTTGATCCTTGGAATCTGTGAGGCGGCGGTATTTCTGGCGGGGAGTGTCGGAATCCATATGCCATTAAAGAACCAGAAAGAGGGGCTGCCGGAGGCACAGAAGACACGGAGAAGCAGAGAATCGCTGCCACCGCGCCGAATGCTCCGCCGGAAATCGTTTTATGTGTTCCTTACCATTTACATAGCAATAGGCGGGGTGGGAATGTCACTGATCAACCACGGTGCGATGACGCTTCAGGAGGACTTGGGCAGATCACTGACTGTAAGCGTTCTGATTGTAGGAATCGTATGCCTGTTCAATGGAGTGGGGCGTGTTCTGTGGGGAATCGTTTATGACAGCATTGGGAGCGCCCGGTCTCTTACGTATCTGGGGATATTGCTGATGGCAGCAATGGTGCTGGTAATTAGCTCTCTGTTTTTAGAGACGGCATGGTTGTTCGGGCTGGGGATGGCGCTTGTCATGTTCTGTTATGGAGGAAGTTCCAGCCTGGCTCCCATTATTGTGAGAGCGCTTTACGGGGATTCCTGCTTTTCGGCCAATTTTGCAGTTACAAATATCGGCACGATGATTCTCTCCAGTGTACCTGCACTGATTGGAATCATGCAGACCAAATCCGGAAATTATACAATGCCTTATGTGCTGCTGGGAGTTTTTTCGGCTGCTGCATTTCTGATGGCCTGCGTTTATGGGAAAGTTACAGAGTCTGAATTTGGTCACGTATGCTGACCTTGCCAGTAATGGAAAAGGTACTGGCAAAAAGCAGGCAGAAAACTGCAGACAGTATGAGGGTGTGGACATTTAAAGTTGTCCGCATCCTCATACTGTCTGTATTTTTTACGATTTCTCGATTCTCTCCGCCAGAAACCGTTTCGCATCTTCCCCAGGCATCGGCTTCGCATAGTAATATCCCTGAATCCAGTCGCAGCAGCATTCCTCGGCGAATGCCCTCTGCTCGTCTGTCTCCACACCTTCCGACACGACCCGCATGCCCAGTTCGTGAACGGAGCGGGCCAGGCTCTTCATCATGATGGCCGTTTTCTGGTCCTTCTGAGCCGCCCACAGCAGGCTCTTGTCCAGTTTGATCACATCCACATCCATGCTCAGCACAGAGACGAGGTTGCAGTAGCCGGTTCCAAAGTCGTCCAGACTGACTTCCACGCCCTTTGCGTGCATCAGATCGATAAATTCTTCCAGCTCCTGGCGGCTTTCCGCGAGAACGCTCTCTGTGATCTCGATCTTGATCATCCGGTAGGGAATCCCGTGGCTTTCGATGATGGAGATCACCTTTTCCGCCGGATTATGCTGCGAAAACTGTACGCCGGAGAAATTGACGGTGACGCTTTCCAGCATCGTGATTCCGCTGTCTAAAAGGTCGTGCACGAAGCGGCAGACCGTATCCAGCACATAGTATGTAATATCCACGATCAGTCCGGTCTCCTCGGCTATGGGAATAAATTCCGAGGGATATAAGGGGCCGAGCGGGGTGGCAGGCAGGCGCAGAAGCGATTCCGCCAGGGTAAAGCACTGCTTTTCCACAGACCAGATGGGCTGGTAATACACTTGAAAACCGCCCTGGGCCAGGGCATCCTTCAGGACATCGATCACCTTAAAACGCCGTTTGACATGGTCCAGCATACCCGGGCCGCAGTAGCAGATGTTGCCGTTTTTACCGTCTTTGGCGACGGAAACCGTGTATTCCAGCGCGTTGATTAAGTCCTCGATCGTATCCGCACTTTTCGGATAGGTGGTGACGGCAATTACCGTTCCGATCATACATCGGAAGTCACGGCTTTTCCATGGCTGGTTGAAGCGTCCGTCTATGGCTTTGACCAGACGGATGACGGTCTCCTTATCGGATTCCGGAATCAGTACGGCGAATTCATCTCCGTTGTAACGGTAAAGCTGATACGGCTTCACCGTGTTGCTCAAATAATTGCAGACGGTTTTTAAGAACTCGTCGCCGTTCTGCTGGCCGTAGGTGTCATTCACCTGTTTGAAGTTTCGAAGGGAAACGAGGAGTATGGTGAAGGAGGCATCCTTGTGGCGTTTGATCTGAAGCTGGAGGGAGTTTAAAAATTCCTTATGGTTGGGAATCCCCAGCAGATAGTCAATGGAAATCTGTTTGTTCTGCAGATACAGATAAAGGATCAGCAGTGCGCAGGTGGCGGCGGAACCGGAGAGAATGACCTCCGGAAATAGCTGCTGGATGATGACGACCAGGGCCGCGATCAGCGGGAAACACGCCAGAATATTGCGGATCGTGGGATCCACCCGTTTTCCCAGTGCCACGACCGTGACGCAGGTGAACAGGCAGTAAATATAGAAGACGAGGTAAGTGGTGATGATGAGAGGCCCCTGCTCATACCGGGCCTCCAGGCTTAAAGAAAACAGGCAGCCGGTAAAGGGATTGGAGATGACCATGAGCAGATAGACTGCAGCCGGAAGCAGCAAAAAAAGCCACCTCTTCGGAAAACGCGGCTGATTTTCATAGAGTATGGAGAGCGCATAATAGAAATAGATGACGCCCATAAGCGGAGTGGCGATAAAGTAGATGGTCGTGACCGGCCAGTTCACCCACAGCGGAATCACTCCGGTATTCTGAATACAGATCGTCGATAAAATGTTCGACGTCATAGCCAGAAACGTCGTTAAGAAACAGACCTGAAACAGTTTGTTTTTCAGTGTCGGCAATGAATGGCTCTGCCTGGAGTAGTTCCAGATGATGCAGAGCATGACGGTTGATATGCATTCAGCAGCAATATTCCAGCTCACAATTTTTTTCCTCAATTCCCCCAAAGTGTACTTGTTCTTATCTTATCATGATGGGATGAAGCGCGCAAGCGGTAAATGCGCGCATTTATGACCGAAAATTGACATCCCCAATCCATTGTGATATAATAACTGCGTTTCAGCAAAGGAGAATTATCATGAACTTTTATTTGACAAGCCAGCTTAAAAGGAAACTGAACTCTGTACAATCCATACCGGTGAAACATTGTGCAGAGTATAGCGTATAAATGACGTATTGAGATTTCATCGGGAAACAGGGCAATATCCATACCTGACAGGTATGGGTACTGTCTGTTTTCCGTATGGGAATCTGACGGATCAGAGGCTATGGACAATGTTTTGTCCGTAGCCTTTTGTGTTTTATAAGCTCTTTTCGAGCTTACAGGCAGAAGGCTGCTGCATCGGCGGATGTGGAATTGCCTTCTGCCTTTTTGCGTTTTTACGCGGGATAACTAGTGCCGCCAGACTTAAATGCGTACTGCATAGTGCCTGATATCTGCGTCAGGTGTGCGTCCACGAAGCGACGGCGTAGTGGACCCTACGACTAGCTTCGTGGGCGTGCTCCTGGCGTAGATAGCGGGTGCTATGCAGTACGTATTTAGGTCCGGCGGCACTAGATTTATAACAGAGAAGAAAGGAAATAAAAGCTATGAGCTTATTGGAAATAAACGGATTGACACATGCGTTTGGAGATAACCTGCTCTATAAAAATGCGGAGCTGACACTGAACAAAGGAGAGCACATCGGCATCGTCGGAAGGAACGGAACCGGAAAGAGCACCCTGATCAAAATATGCACCGGGCAGGTGATACCGGATGCCGGGCGGATCGTCTGGCAGCCCAGACTTTCTGTCGGCTATCTGGATCAGTACGCGGAGATGGATCACAGTCTGACGATGAGGGAGTTTTTAAAGTCGGCATTTAAACGGATGTACGAGATGGAAGGTGAGATAACCGCACTGTACGAGAGGGCCGCGGAGGGGGACACAGGCTTACTGGGGCGGGCGGCCCGGCTTCAGGAGGAACTGGAAACCCTTGATTTCTATTCCATCGACACCCGCATCGAACAGGTGGCAAACGGTCTGGGACTGTCCGCCATAGGCCTTGACCGTTCCATCGGACAGATGAGCGGCGGACAGCGGGCAAAGGTGATTTTAGCGAAGCTTCTGCTGGAACAGCCGGAGGTCCTGCTGTTTGATGAACCGACCAACTTCCTGGACCGGGAACACGTCGCCTGGCTGGCCGGCTACTTATCCGGCCTGGAGCATGCATTCCTGGTCGTGTCCCACGATTACGGCTTTCTGGATAAAATCGCAAACCGCATCTGCGATATCGACAACGGCACGATCACGAAGTATTATGGCATCTATTCCGAATTTCTGAAAAAGAAGACTCTGCTGCGGGAAGATTACGTCCGGCAGTATGCGGCACAGCAGAGAGAGATTAAAGAGACCGAGGAGTTTATCCGGAAAAATATTGCCGGTCGGAAGTCCAGAATGGCGAGAGGCCGTCAAAAACAGCTGGACCGCATGGAAAAGATGGAGAAGATGGACAGAAAGGAGATAAAGCCGCTCTTCCATTTCCCGGAACTGCCGCTGACCAATACGGAGCATCTGGCGGTGAGACACCTGGCCGTCGGATACCAGTATCCGGTGCTGTCTAACCTGGATTTCAGCATTGGAGGCGGTCAGAAGGTGGCTATTACGGGCTTTAACGGAATTGGAAAATCAACGCTGCTGAAGACACTGGCAGGCCAGCTTCCCTCCCTGCGGGGCAGTTATAAATTCTCCGATCAGGTGGTGCCCGGATATTTTGAACAGGAGCTTAAGTGGAACGACAAAACGATGACGCCCATGGAGCTTATATCAGATGCCAGACCGGATTTTGCAGGGAAGGAAGTCCGGAAAAATCTGGCCCGGTGCGGCATCTCCAGCGAACATGCCATGCAGCCCATTGGAACCTTGAGCGGCGGAGAACAGGCAAAAGTAAAGATGTGCCTGCTGACGCTGAAACCGTGCAATTTCCTGATTCTGGATGAGCCGACCAACCACCTGGATGTCCTGGCGAAGGAGGCGCTTAAGGAGGCCTTGGCCGAATTCCCGGGGACTGTCCTGCTGGTTTCACACGAGGAGGTATTTTACCGGGATCTGGTGCAGCGGGTGATTGAGATCGGAAAAGGGTGAAACCTGTCCGAAACTTAAAAAAATCATCCCTATTTTCTATAAAATGACTATATCGTTTTGCGTGGAATTTCGGTAAAATGGAAACTAAGATTTTACGAATATGGTTATCAAGATTTTACGTATAAGGAGAGTGCGATGAAAACAAGGGAAGAAGTGAAAACGCTTCTGGAAAGTCTGAGCCTGGAGGAAAAGGTGGCGCAGATGATGCAGCTGACAGGCAATTATTTTGAAGGGAGCAACGTCGTAACCGGACCGAAGCTGCAGATGGATCTGTCCGACGAGATGATCCGGGGGACGGGGTCCATCTTAAATGTCACAGGCGGGGACACTCTTTACGAGGTGCAGAAGAAGTATCTGGAGAACAGCGCCAACAAGATCCCCATGCTGTTTATGGCGGATGTGATCAATGGGTTCCAAACCGTATTCCCTGTTCCGCTGGCCCAGGGCTGCAGTTTTAATCCGGAGCTGGTAAAAGAGTGTGCCTCGGTGTCTGCCAGGGAGAGTGCGGCGGCCGGACTCCATGTGACATTTTCCCCGATGGCGGACTTGTGCCGCGATGCGAGGTGGGGACGCGTCATGGAATCTACGGGCGAGGATGTGTGGCTGAACCGTCAGATGACACGCGCCATGGTGGAAGGCTACCAGGGCCAGGATCTGGAGGCAGAGGGGACGGTGGCCGCCTGCGTCAAACACTTTGCGGCTTACGGCGCTCCGGAAGCGGGGAGAGAGTACAACAGCGTGGATATGTCGGAGAAGAGGCTCAGAGAGGAGTACCTTCCGGCGTATAAAGAAGCGGTGGATGCGGGCGCAGGCCTTGTGATGACCTCTTTCAACACGGTAAACGGCATTCCGGCCACGGCAAACCGGTGGCTGAACCGCCGAATCCTGCGCGAGGAATGGAACTTTGACGGCGTCCTCATCTCCGACTACTCCGCAATTTACGAGCTCCTGATGCACGGAGTGGCGGAGACCGTGGAGGAAGCGGCAGAACTGGGAATCCGGGCCGGTGTCGATATGGATATGGTATCCCCGGCCTACGGCGAAAATCTGGTGAATTTAGTGCGGCAGGGCCGGGTGGAGGAAACGCTGGTGGATGAGTGCACCCTCCGGATTCTGGAGCTTAAGAACCGTCTCGGACTTTTGGATAATCCTTACCGGTTTGATGAGGAGACGAGACGGCGGCAGCAGGAGTGCATGGGGTGCCCGGATCACAGGGCGGCGGCCAGGAAGCTGGCGGGTGAATCCATGGTCCTGTTAAAGAATGACGGAGTGCTTCCTCTGAAGGCAGGGAAATCAGACAGCAAAATCGCGCTGATCGGTCCTTTTGCGGACAGCCGTCTGCTCTGCGGAAGCTGGTCCATGTTCTATGAGATGGAGGATGTGGTAACCGTGAAGGAAGGACTTGCGGATCGCTTCGGAGCCGAACGGATCGTCACGGCGCCTGGCTGCTGTATTCTCGATCGGGATCAGGAGTTTCTGCCGTTTAAGGGGACGAAGCTTTCCGGCGCGAAGGAGCGGGAGGACCTGGGGAACCGGAGTGATGAGGAGCTTTTAGAGGAGGCCGCGTCTCTGGCGGCAGAGGCGGATACGGTGATTCTGACCCTGGGAGAGCATCCGCAGCAGAGCGGAGAGGGAGGAGCGAGAACCGATCTGACGCTTCCGGCGTGCCAGTTGAGGCTTCTTGAGACGGTCTACCAGAGCTGTAAAAATGTGGTGGTCCTGCTGTTTTCCGGACGGCCGCTGGCTGTGAAAGAGGCAGCGGAACGGGCCTCCGCCATTCTGGCGGTCTGGTTTCCGGGAACCGAGGGCGGGAACGCTGCAGCCGACATTCTGTCGGGGGACGTGAATCCCTCCGGCCGCCTGGCCATGAGCTTTCCGTACTGTACCGGCCAGGAGCCGCTCTGCTACAGCCATCTCCCCACCGGCCGGCCTTCCGTAAAGGGCAGCGAGAACCGTTTTACCAGCGCTTATCTCGACGCACCGGTGGAACCGCTGTTCCCGTTTGGATATGGGCTCAGTTATACTGAATTCAGATACCGGGATGTCCGTGTGAGCAGCAGCCGGATAGAGACCGGCGGAGAGGTGACCGTCCGCGGCATGGTAAAGAATACCGGAGGCCGTGCGGGGGCGGAGACCGTGCTTTGCTACGTACAGGACGCGGCCGGTTCCACGGCACGGCCTGTAAAAGAGCTGAAGGGATTTCAGAAGCTTGATCTGGAACCGGGAGAGGAAAAAGAATTCTCCTTTGTGATCCGGGAAGAGGAACTGAGATTCTTCACAGCGGAAGGCAAATACGCGACGGAGCCGGGGCTGTACTGGATCTATGTCGGAGACTCGGTAACCGAGATGTACAGAGCAGAGTAAAATAGTATAGAAACAGACGCGAACACAGACGCAGGCACAAACACAGACGCGAACACAAACACAATGCGGCGGTCAGCCCGGCAGGAGAATATCCTTCCGGAATGGCCGCCGCATCTGCTTTTTCTGTGGACAGAGACAGCGAATATTATAGATTTTGTGAATCCCGTAAAAAAATATGAATGTACACCCCGGCCTTTTTTCGGTAAGATGTTAAGTGGGAAAGTGTCATGGGGCACTGCCAATTTCATGCGGGGAGGAACGAATAATGATATATAAGAAGAGGGGCGTCTATCTGAAGCTGTATGGTTCCTATATTCTGATTTTACTGCTGCCGCTTTTCGTCGGAGCCATCGTCTACGCACAGACGCTGAAGGCCAGCCAGGCACAGGCGGAGCGGTTGAACAACAGCCTGATGCAGATCGTCAAAAATGAGTGTGACAACCAGGTCAACGAGGCCATCCGGAATTTAAACCGGATCGCGTTCGATACCCGGGTCCAGATGCTCTCCAATGAGAAGGGAAAGTTCAGCGCAGAGGACCAGTACGATATGTACGCGCTCTACATGGACTTAAAAAACAGCAATTTTTCCGCACAATCCTATAAGGATGTGTTTGTGTACTTTAAAAATACGGATACGGTGGTCAGCACATCGGGAAACATGTCGCTGGAGCTCTTTTACCACCTCTATTATGAAAATGAAGAGTTTCCATTTCCTGAGATGGAGACGTATCTGTCACAATTTCATTTCCAGGATATTATACCGATCCGCAGCGGCAATGGGAACAGGGAGCTTCTGTTTACCCTGACGAGTTTGAATTCCGATCTGGGTGAACCGTCCGCCACGATCGGCATCCGCATGGGCGCAGATGTGCTGGACCGGAGAATTGCGTCGGCAAAATGGGACGAGCAGATGCAGTTCCTGATTCTGGACAGCCGGAAGCAGATCCTCAATACCATTGACGAGGCAATGATCACGGACCGGATTCAGTACGATAAACTGGAGGCGGGAACCGATTTTCAGTATGACTTGAACGGGGAACGTTACACCGGCCTCGTCATGGAGTCCCAGGCGGCAAAATGGAAATACGTGCTTTTAACTCCTGCGCGGATCATCGAACAGAGTGCCAGGGAGATCCGGAAATACTGTGTGATCGGCCTGTTCCTGTGCATCTTTCTGGGATTTGCCGTTTCGTACTATCTGACGAATAAAAATTACAATCCGCTGAAGGCGCTGGTTGATTTATTTAAAGGGCAGCAGAAAAATGATACGTCTGACAGCACCGCGGCTGCGCCGGTCAATGAATACCAGTGGCTGGAGCTGCAGGTTCAGAGCTTCTTTAAGGAACACAGCGATATTAAGCATAATCTGACGGAAAACCAGAAGATTCTTCGCCAGTACTATTTGTTCCGCCTTCTGGAGTATCCGCTGGAGGAAGCGGGGAAGGCAGTGGAGCATTACGTGCCGCGGCTGACCGATTCCCATCACATCGTGCTGCTGTTCTCCATCGAGGGGATGGAAGCCGGAGAACAGGCAGAGGAGGAGGCGGGGCTTCGCCGCTTTATCGTCATGAACATTGCCGGGGAGATTCTGGGAGAACATTTTAATGTGGAACTGGTGGAAATCGGTGAGATGGCCGCCGCCGTGGCCGGCCTTCCGGGAGAGGAAGAGGGCTATCTCGATTCCATCCGTGAGTGTATCGAGAGTATGAGAAAGATGATCAGAGAGCAGTTCCATTTTCAGGTGGTGGCCCTGGCCGGGGACGTTCACAAGGGGCTGGAAGGTATCCATCCCTCCTATCAGGAGGCAAGGGAGGCGGAGGAGTACGTCTCTCTTCTGGAGACAGACACGATCTTTTACCGGGACATTAAAAATGCCAATAAAAAGTACTATTATCCCATGGAAATGGAAAATAAAATCATCAACGCCATAAAGGCCGGGGACAGCAGACAGGCCGCGGAGCTTATGGGGCAGGTGCTGGATGTGAACTATTATGAAAACAAAGCTTCCTCCGGCGTCTTCAAATGCCTTCTTTACGATATGATGGGAACGCTGATGAAGGGGGCCGACGAGACCGGGTGCGGAAGCTTCTTTGAACGGGAAAATATCAGCCTGCAGATCTCGATGAAACAGCCCCTCGAGGAGAAGAAACGGCAGTTTGCGGCGATAACGGAGTCTCTGTGCAGGGAGGCGGAAGCACGGAAGGGGGACGGCGGCAACGAGCTGTCCGACAGAATCATGGAGTATATCGAGAGTGAATACCACGATCCTGACTTAAATATCTCACAGACCGGCTTCCATTTCGACATGACGCCCGCGTACCTTTCCGCCATGTTCAAGAAACAGACGGGAAAGAGCCTTCTCAAGTACATCAACACCGTTCGGGTGGAGGCGGCGAAGGAGCTTCTGGCCCAGGGAACCAGTGTGGTGGAGACCGCCGAGAAGGTAGGCTTTCGGGACAGCCGGACATTTATCCGCGTTTTCAAGGAATATACGGGAGTTACGCCGGGGCAGATGAAGAAAATGCAGCCGTAAAAGGGGAAAATTCGAAAATTCGCCTATTTACAGCGAAATTGTGAATGGATCAGCCGTGGTTTTGTGTGTCTGGTACCTGTTTTGTCTCTGTTTTTTTCCAGAGCCGGGTGATAGACTTTAGGCATGTTCAGTGATCACGGAAACGAAACACACAATTGAATATGGAGGAGTTATCATGAAGAGTTATAAAAAAGCAGCTTCCGCTTTTATGGCGGCGGCCATGGCGGCCACAATGCTCGCGGGGTGCGGCTCGAAAACCGCAGATACACAGACGACCGCCCAGGAGACGCTGCCGCAGTCGGCATCGGGGGAATTTTCCTATCCAATAACATCAGATGAGGTGCTGACGTACTGGTGCGAATTGAATCAGAATGTATCGGCGAATTACTCCAATCTTGGAGAGACGCCTTTTGCCAGGGAACTGATGAAAGAAACAGGTGTAACCATCGATTTCCAGCATCCGCCGGCAAACCAGGGAAAAGAGCAGTTCAGCCTTTTGCTGGCAGACGGAAGCCTTCCTGATTTAATGGAATATGCGTGGATGAATTATCCGGGCGGACCGGAAAAGGCCATTCAGGATGGCAATATCATGGCGTTAAATGAAGTATTTGAAAAGTATTGTCCCAATGTCATGAAGTATCTGGAGGAAAATCCGGATGTGGATAAGATGATCAAGACCGATGACGGCCACTACTACGTGTTCCCGTTTGTCCGCGGAGATGAGGCGCTGTGCCATACCATCGGACCGATGCTGCGCGAGGACTGGCTGGAGGAGCTGGGACTGGAGGTTCCCACCACCATCGACGAATGGCACACCGTACTGACTGCCTTTAAAGAGAAGAAGGGCGCCTCTGCACCGTTTACATGGGAATATACCATGGAGGCCCTGACCCAGGAAAATCCATTTGCCTATGCATACGGAGCCTGCCAGACGTATTATATCGGATCCGATAAAAAGGTGCACTTCGGAGCCGTCGAGGATGGCTATAAGCAGTATCTGACTACATTTAACCAGTGGTACAAGGAAGGTCTGATCGACCAGGATTTAGCGACGCTGGCCCTCGATCAGGTGAGCGCAAAGATGACCAATGGCCAGGGCGGCGCTTCCATGGGATGGGCAGGAAGCCGTATGGGAACGTGGATCACGGCGGCTCAGAAGACAGATCCCAACTACATGCTGGTAGCCGCTCCCTATCCGACGCTGGAAAAGGGTGCAAAGCCGGAGATGGGCCAGATCGACAACCGCTATCCGAATCAGGGCTGTGTAGCCATAACCACCAGCTGTAAGAACGTGGAGCTGGCCGCGAGACTGCTGGATTATGCGTACAGCGAGGAAGGCCATATGCTTTTCAACTTCGGTATTGAAGGGGAATCCTATACCATGATTGACGGTTATCCAACCTACACGGATCAGATCTTAAATAATCCGGAGGGCTGGAGTGTGGCGCAGTCCCTTTCCGCCTATATCCGCGGCAACTACAACGGACCGTTTGTCCAGGATATCCGTTACTTAGAGCAGTACTATACGCTGGAGAACCAGAGGGAGACACCGACCGTATGGGGCAGCAGCAATGCCGCCGCCCATAAGGTTCCTCCGATTACACCGACCGCGGAGGAGAGTAAGGAATTCTCCACGATTATGAATGAAATCAACACGTACCGCGACGAGATGACGCTGAAATTCATCTTCGGAACGGAGAGCCTGGATCAGTTTGACCAGTACGTAAAGACGATTGAAAACATGGGGCTGAACCGCGCCCTGGAGATTCAGAATGCGGCTCTGGAACGCTACAATTCCAGATAGGAAAAGGAATGGAGTAAGACCGGCGGGGGTGCCGGAACCGTTTTTTCGGCACCCCTTCTTTTTTTCACTCTAAATACAGAAAAATGGAGGAAATCATGAAGGAGAAAACATTTGCCCGAAGGGCCAGAGCGGACTGGAAAAGGAACCGCGCTCTTTATCTGCTGGTGGTCCCGGTTATTATCTTTTATATCGTGTTCCACTACAAGCCCATGTATGGAGCCATCATTGCATTTAAGGACTATACACCGGCCCTCGGCGTGGGAGGAAGCCCGTGGGTGGGACTCGACAACTTTACCCGCTTCTTTACCGGACCCTATTTCGGGCGCCTCTTAAAGAACACGGTGCTGCTAAGTGTTTACGAGCTGGCCTTCGGATTTCCGGCGCCGATCATCCTTGCCCTTCTGCTGAACGAACTGAGAAACAGGAAATTCAAGAGCCTGGCTCAGACCGTTTCCTACCTGCCCCACTTCATCTCCATGATCGTGGTGACCGGCATGATAACGAATTTTGCCATGACCAGCGGGTTGTTCAACGATTTGATCGTCTTCTTCGGAGGGGAGCGGTCTCCGCTTCTGCAGAATCCGAAGCTGTACCGTACCATCTATGTGGCCTCCAGCGTGTGGCAGGAAGCGGGCTGGGGCTCCATCATCTATTTATCCGCCCTCGCCGGAGTGGACAGCCAGCTCTATGAGGCGGCCTCTATCGACGGCGCGGGAAAATGGAAACAGCTGATTCACGTCACCATGCCGGCCATCGCTCCCACGATTATCGTCATGCTGATCTTGAGAATGGGCACTCTGATGAGCCTGGGATATGAGAAGACCATCCTCCTCTACAATCCATCCACGTATGAGACGGCCGATATCATTTCTTCCTATATCTATCGTGTGGGTCTGCTGGATCAGGACTGGAGCTACTCCACGGCCATCGGCTTATTCAACTCCGTCATCAACTGCACCCTGCTGTTAATCACCAATAAACTGAGCAAGAAGTTCAGCGACACCAGTCTCTGGTAATAAGGAGGAAGTATGAAAGTAAAGCGTTCAAGAGGAGAGAGAATCTTCTCCGTCATGAATTACATAATTTTAGGCGCGGTCATTCTGCTGTGCTTCTACCCGGTGTGGTATGTCGCGGTGGCCTCTGTCAGCGACAGCAGCCTTCTGACCCAGCACACGGGCCTGCTGTTCAAACCGCTCGGCTTTAATCTGGATGCATACGTCAAGGTTTTCAAAAATCCGATGATCGTCAAGGGATACTGCAATACGCTGTTTATCCTGATCGTGGGCGTCATCCTGGATATTCTTATGACATCACTGGGGGCCTACTTTCTCTCCAGAAAGAATGTCATGTTCAAGAAACCGGTCATGATGTTTGTCCTGTTTACCATGTTCTTTTCCGGCGGTATGATTCCGTTCTACTTAACGTTAAAGGATGTCCACTTAACCAATACGCTGTGGGGCCTCATCATCCCGTTTATGATCAATACGTATAATATGATCATTCTCCGCACCGCCTTCGAGAGCATCCCGGAGAGCCTGATCGAGGCGGCGCAGATCGACGGCGCGGGCCACTTCAAAATCCTGATGCAGATCGTGATCCCCTTATCCAAGGCGATGCTGGCGGTTATGGTGCTGTACTACGGAGTGGGAATCTGGAACGCATGGTTCTGGGGCTCCACCATCATCAGAAAGAGGGAGATGTATCCCCTTCAGGTCATTCTGCGGGAGATTCTCATGCAGAATGACGTAGGCTCCATGACGGCCGGCGTCAGTGTGGCGGATCAGGAGTCCATAGGCATGAGCATCAAGTACGCGACGATCATCGTGGCCACTGTGCCAATCCTATGTGTCTACCCGTTTCTCCAGAAATATTTTACAAAGGGAGTCATGGTGGGAGCGGTAAAGGAGTAGCAGCAGATATAAAAAGATACGTGAAAAGGAGATATGAAAGGAGATATAAAACCATGAAAGAACTCTATGAAAATGCCCTTAGGGAAGCCATAGAAATTACAGAAAAGAATCTGGACGCCTTTATCGATACCTTTCCCCATGTGAGCACGAACAACCGGTATCACGGGGAGGAGAATGCGCTGTGGACTTCTTCCTTCTATCCGGGCATGTGCTGTCTGGCGTACGAGATCACAGGCGATCCCGTGTTCTTAAAACATACGGATCAGGTATTGGACAGCTTTGAAGAGCGGATCCGGAAACGCCGCCATATCAGCCACGATATGGGATTTCTCTACACTCTTTCCTGCGTGTCACTCTGCAAACTGACCGGCAGCCAGCGGGCATACCGCCTGGCCCATGAGGCGGCGGATATTCTGGCAGAGCGCTACAACGAAAAGGGGCGCTACATCCAGGCGTGGGGGGAGATGGGAATCGGCTGTCCCGACGTGAAGATTATCATCGACACCATGTTAAATCTCCCTCTTCTGTACTGGACCGGTGACGAGAGGAAGGCTGAAATTGCAGCAAATCACGCGGAGACAACGGCGGACCTGCTGATCCGCCCCGATTACACCTCCTATCACACATACCTGATGAATCCGGAGACAGGTGAAGCGGTCTGCGGTAAGACGCACCAGGGATATGCGGATGAGTCCGTCTGGGCCAGAGGGCAGGCGTGGGCTGTCTACGGCTTTGCCCTTTCCTGCCGTTATACGAAAAAGGAGCGCTTTTTGACGACTGCCCGGGAGACGGCCAGGGTCTTTACAGATCATCTTCCCGCGGATTCGGTTCCGTACTGGGATTTTACCTTTACCGATGAAAATCCCGATATCCGCGACACCTCGGCGGGAGCGATCTTTGTATGCGGCCTGCTGGAGCTGTGCCGCCACGTGGGAAAAGAGGACGCGGACGAATACCGGAAGACGGCGGAACGCGTTATGGACAGTCTGTGTACCCGGTATACCACGAGAGACATGCCGGAATCCAACGGCGTGCTGGCGGAGGGTATGTACCACCGCGGCGACGGAGCGGGAGAGTGCGTCATCTGGGGCGATTATTTCTATATGGAAGCGCTGGTCCGTATGAAGAAGGAGTGGAATCCATACTGGTAGGAGGAACAGAGTATGAACGGAAAAGGAGTCAGCTTATGAATGAGTATTTTGACCTTTTAAAGGAGTGGTGCGACCGCCTGTTATCCCTTCAGGTGACGGAATTTCAGGAAAAGGAGTTTTACGGCGGCATTATGTGCCCATCCTGCGGAAGAATACACGGAAGGTGTGCCGATGCCATCTATCCCATGATGACCATGGCGGATATCACGAAGGATGAAAAATACGTGACCTGTGCGAAACGGCTTTTCCGGTGGAGCGACAACCTCTACCGGAAAGAGGGCTGCTATTATAATGATACCAACAGCGACTGGAGGGGAATCACGGTATTTTTCGTCATTCAGCTGGGAGAGGCGCTACTGGAGCATGGGCATCTGCTGGATCGCGTGACCGCCGATGCGTGGCGGGAACGGCTTAACAGAACGGCAGACTATCTGGCGGATCACATCGATGAGATCGGCGGAAATATCAATTATCCGGTGACCTGCGCCCATGCGATGGCAGTGGCCTATCAAGTCCTGGGAGATCCGCGCTATCGGAGTAAGGCAGGGGAACTCTCCCATAAGGCCCTGGACTGCTTTACGGAGGATGGCCTGCTCTACGGGGAAGGGAAGAAAAGGGATGAGCTAAGCCCGAAGGGCTGCCGTCCCGTGGACTTGGGATATAATGTAGAGGAGTCCCTTCCGGGCCTTTTGTCCTGTGCTGTCATGATCGGAGAGAAAGAGGTGGAGCTTGCAGCGGAAAGAGCCATGAAGGTCCATCTGGAATTTATGCTGCCGGATGGAGCCTGGGACAACAGCTGGGGAACGCGCAACAATAAGTGGTCCTACTGGGGAAGCCGCACCTCCGACGGCTGTCAGCCGGGATACGGCCTGCTGGCAAAGAAAAGTCCGGAGTTTGCGGAGGCGGTGCGGCGCAATACCCGGCTTTTAAAAGCGTGCACCCACGACGGCCTTCTGCACGGAGGTCCCATGTTTAACAGCGCGAAGGAACCACCCTGTGTCCACCATACCTTCTGTCATGCAAAGGCCCTGGCGGCACTCCTCGATCTCGGATGGGCAGAAGAAACCATAGAGACCGGAACGGAGTCCCTGCCTTCGGACCGGAGGTGCGGAGTTACCGAATTTCCATCTGTCCATGTGCGGCTCATCGGCAAAGGGCCGTGGCGGGCCACGATATCGGATTACGATGTGGAGTACAGCGAGGAGGGCCATGCCACGGGAGGTGCGGTGACGCTGCTGTGGCATGAACGGCTGGGCCCTGTGTTCACGGGAACCATGGGGCGCTACTCCCTTGTGGAACCCAATAATATGCAGATTCCCAGAAATACGGTGCCGCTCTGCCTGACGCCACGCTTAGAATATCAGGAACACGGTATCATTTACCGGAATATCAATGACAAAGCAGCGGAAGTGATTTGTGTGGAAGAAAAGGATGAAATCGTGATTGTGACGAGAGGAACCATGACCGATTCCGGTCAGCAGGGGGATTCCCGTTTTGAAATCCGCATCCGGATCACCGACGGTGCGTTCACCATGGAACCGTGGTGTGAGAGGGAGGCCATCCTGTATCTGCCTCTCGTCTCCCGATCCGGGGAGCGGGTGGAACCGGCGGCGGACGGAGACGGCGTGGATATCTGCCGCGGACAGGGAAGCCGGCTTAAGGTTCGGGCATCAGGGCCGCTCACGGTCTCGCAGGACCGCCTCTTTAATCCGGTAGGCGGCATGGAAGCTGTATTATGTCAGATGAAAGTGGATACAGAAGTCTCATATCATGGTATAATAATCTCAGAATCGTTAGAGAGGAGAATGAGATGAAGATTATAACAACCGATGTAGCTGCCGGCCGTTATTTTGATGAGACAGCGGCAGTGTGGAAGGAGGAACCGGACCGGGAGAGCGGGCTGGTCACCATTTATCCGGAGAAACAGTATCAGTCAGTCCTGGGATTCGGAGGCGCATTTACGCAGGCGGCCGGTTACGCGTGGTCTGCTCTGAACAGCGAGCAGAGGTCGGAAGCGGTGAACGCGTATTTTTCAGCGGCTGGGCTGGGCTACCGTTTCTGCAGAACCCATATTAACAGCTGTGACTTTTCGCTGAGGAACTACTGTTACGTCGCAGATGGTGATGAGGCGCTGTCCACCTTTTCCACGGACTGCGACGAGGAGTACTTACTGCCCCTGATCCGTCAGGCGAAAGAGGCCGCGGGCGAAGGGCTGTGCCTGCTGGCGACTCCATGGAGCCCGCCTCCGTTTATGAAGACCAACGGGGAAATGAACCATGGCGGAAAACTGAAGCCGGAATACCGGAACCTGTGGGCGGAGTATATCGTCCGTTACCTCATCTCCTACCGGGAAAAGGGCATCCGCGTGGGATACGTGTCCGTTCAAAATGAGCCGAAGGCTGTTCAGACCTGGGATTCCTGTGTCTACACGCCAAAGGAGGAGCGGGACTTTGCCCTTGGATATCTGAAGCCGGCTCTTGACCGGGCTGGCCTGGACGTAAAGATTCTGCTGTGGGATCACAATAAGGAACGTGTCTATGAGAACGCGAAGACGTATTTTGAAGGGGATTCGGAAGGAATCTGGGGAATGGGCTTTCACTGGTACAGCGGGGATCATTTCGAGAATCTTCAGATGGTCAGCGAGGATTACCCGGAGAAGTCCCTGATTTTTACGGAGGGCTGCGTGGAGTACTCCAGATTTGATAGAAATAACCTGCAGCAGCAGGCTGAGATGTACGCCCATGATATGATCGGAAACTTTAACCATGGCTGCAGGGCCCACATCGACTGGAACTTATTCCTGGATGAGAACGGCGGTCCGAACCACGTCGGAAATTACTGCGCGGCCCCCATCATGCTCCATACAAAGGAGCATACGATCGAACGGCAGCCCAGCTACTATTACATCGGCCATTTCAGCCGCTATGTGAAGCCAGGAGCCGTGAGAATCGGGATTTCCAGATACACTTCAGAGGTGGAGGCGTGCTCCTTCTTAAATCCCGACGGAAGCCTGGCGGTCATCCTCTTAAACCGGGAGGATCACCCGGTGGAAGTGGTCCTGCGCCACAGGACGAAGACCTCTGCACTGGAGCTTGCGCCCCACACGATCGTCACAGTGACGGACGAGGGAGAGAAGCAATGAGTGTGACTGTGGCGGATCTGCTCCGTCTCTCCTCCCTGCGAAATGCGCGGGTGGAGGCGGGCAGGGGCGGCCTGTCCCGCATCGTGGCGTCTCTGTCCGTACTGGAATACGCGGACCCGGATCAGATGGTGGATGCCTTCTTCCGAAATGATGACTACTACGGAAGCGAAATTGTCATAACCGGTTTCATGAATAACCCGGAGGACGAGGAGCGGCAGTGCGCGGTGACGCAGCGGCTGGCCGAGGCCGGTGAGGTAGGGCTGATTCTTTATTACGTCGGCCTCTTTATGCCGCGCATTCCCGAGGCCATGAAGCGGATCGCCGATGCGTATCATTTCGTCCTGATCGTCATGCCGGAGAACCGTATGGATTTCCGTTATTCCGACGCCATCAGCGAGATCATGGAAGCCATCGTCAAGGACCGGCTGAATAATACGGCGTTTGTCGGGGAGCTTCTGGATCAGGTGGCGCGCCTGCCGGAGCACCAGCGCTCGGTGGGAACCATGCTCAAGATGCTGAGCGAGAGAAGCATGGCTTCCATACTCCTGACCGATCAGTCCTTCCGTGTCCTGAACGAAGCGGTCTGGCCGCTGAACCAGGAAAAGACGCTGAGCCGATTCCTGACAGAGGGAAAACTGCCGGAGATGGGGAGTGAGAGAACCGTATGCATTGCGGACTCTGAGTACGTTCTGGCCCGCTTTCCCATCCTGCTTCACAAAGACCGCCACATGGAGCTGTTTATCTTTAAAGAGGGAGAACCGCTGGTGGAGACTGTCCGGCAGCAGGTTGTGGAGGCCGTGCAGCTGGCGGTCAATATCTGGAGCACGCAGCACGATGAGGTGGACGTGACGGAGCTGGTCCGCGCAATCTTAAAGGACGAGCCCATGAAGATGCGCCGGCTGGCCGATATCTTCCATATCGATGTGGCCTCCATCCACTCCATGATGATCTTTCACGTGGAAGAGGATTGGCAGAAGATGAACGGCGTCTCCGCGCTTAAGGGCCTCACAGGATTACTGTCCTCCTTTTATAAGACTGTGTTTGCAGACATCTGCGAGGGGGAGATGGTGATCTTCGTGGAAGGCCCCCGGTCTCTCGGTGAGGAAAAGGAAATCCTGACGGCTGTCCAGGCGTACATGGAGCCGTATACGGTGTTTCACACCATTACCTGCTGCAATCATCTGGCCGACACCGCCGCGGTGCGGGAAGCGTTTCTGCTGCACCGGGATTATATTGAAGACACCATTGCGATCTTTCCGGAGAAGGAGGCATACCACCTTCAGGAGATCGGCTTTGCGAGAGACTGCCGTGAGAGAATCGGAAGAGGGGAGGAGGCGGTGCAGGAGGCCTTAAGGCCGCTTGCCGCCCTGCGGGACGCGAAGGAGGAGAAGGATGCCGTCAGGACGCTGGAGGTCTATCTCCTGGACGCCCAGTGCAGCTACTTAAAGACGGGAGAATTGCTCTATCTTCATAAGAATACGGTGAAATACCGCATTCAGCGTTTTTCCGATATTCTTGGCTACCGCATCGGTGATTTCCCGGACACCTTTTCCTTATACTGTGCGGTGGCGGTGAACCGGCTGCTGACCTTTTGTCCAAAGTGACAAAAAATACGGCTGATTTTCGTTTTTCCAGGGGATTCATTTTTCCGAATAAATAATTTATGATAGTAGAAAGGTCAACGAAAGACGTTGGCCTTTCTGTTTTTTTTGCGGCGCAGGCTTTGACGTGCAAAAGAGTGGTCTTTGACTGCCGAACTGTTCGTTATGGCATGCAGAAATTTAAAGATAAGGAGTGTGGCGGAACATGCGAAAGATCGGCTTGAGTGAAATTGAAGATATTGCCCTGGGCGCTTCCCTGCTGGGAGCGGGCGGAGGCGGAGACCCTTACATAGGAAAACTGGTTGCCATGGGCGCGGTAAAGGAACGGGGGCCGGTGACGCTTCTGGACCCGGAGGAGATTCCGGATGACGCGCTGGTGGTTCCCATCGCCATGATGGGAGCGCCTACGATTCTGGGCGAGAAGGGCGTTGGGGGAAAAGAGTACGAAGTGCTGTACAACATGATATCCCAGTATTACGGTAAAAAGATATTTGCATTTATGCCAATAGAGGCGGGCGGTGTCAACTCCATGCTACCCATCGCGGCGGCGGCCAGGCTGGGACTTCCCATGGTGGACGCGGATGGAATGGGCCGGGCGTTCCCGGAGCTTCAGATGGTGACGTTTACCATGGCCGGCATATCGGCGACGCCCATGGCCCTGGTGGATGAGAAGGGAAACAGCGTGATCTTTAACACCATCACGAATCAGTGGACCGAGGAACTGGCGAGGTCGGTTACCATGAGCTGCGGCGGCTCCGTCTCGGTCTCCCTCTACTGTGTGGAAGGGGCCATTCTCAAACAGCACGCCGTGAAGGGCATCGTCACCAGAAGCCAGAAGCTGGGCGAGGCCATACGCAGGGTGAAGGAGAGCACGGATCTGACTCCCGAGGAACGTTTCCTGGAGTTTTCCGAAGGGTACCGTCTGTTCAAGGGAAAGATCGCCGATGTCCTTCGGGAGACCAACGGCGCCTTCAACCTGGGCCGCGTCGTCATCGAGGGAATCGGAAGCGACCGCGGGAAAAGGGCGGAGGTGGTATTCCAGAACGAAAATCTGTCTGCCTCCGTGGACGGCGTCATTCTGGCTACCGTGCCGGATCTTATCTGTCTGGTCGATACGGAGACCTTTATTCCAGTGACGACAGACGCCTTAAAATACGGGAAACGTGTTCTTGCAGTCGGGCTCAAATGCTTTGACGCGTGGAGAAGCGAGGCGGGCCTTAAGCTGGTGGGACCGCGCTATTTTGGAATCGATACGGACTATGTGCCGCTGGAAGATCGGATTGGAGGGAATGCAGATGTATAAATTGGGAATTGACGTTGGAGGCACCAATACGGACGCGGTCCTGATCGACAGCGACCGAAATGTGGTAGCGGAAGTGAAGTATCCGACTTCCGGCGATATCTATGACGGCATCCTCGGCGCGGTCCGCGCCTGCTTGAAGGCGTCCGGGATCAACCGGGCGGAGATCAGCCAGGCAATGCTGGGAACCACCCAGTGTACGAACGCCATTGTGGAGCGGAAATCCCTGGCCCCGATCGGCATCCTTCGGATCGGCGCCCCCGCTACGCTGGGAATACCGCCAATGATAGACTGGGAAGAAGACATACAGAAAATCGCCGTGGATTACGCGGTTGTGGGAGGCGGCTTCGAATACGACGGAAAAGAGCTGGCCCCCTTTGACAGGGAAGCGGCGGCCCGATTCTTTGAAGGGCTGAAGGGAAGGGTAAAGTCCGTGGCGATCTCCTGCGTCTTCTCCACGGTGAGAAACGACCATGAGCTGGAGGCGGCCGCGCTCTGCCGTGAGGTGATGGGGGAGGAGGTCCACGTGTCGGTATCCAGCGAGATCGGTTCCATGGGACTGATCGAACGGGAAAATGCCGCCATATTAAATGCCGCCCTGTACGAGGTGGCGGAACGCTTTACCACCGGATTTGCAAAAACGCTGGAAGACGAAGGAGTTACAGACGCCAGAGTCTACTTATCCCAGAACGACGGCACGATCATGACCATGGAGTATGCGAAGAAGTATCCGATCTTAACGATCGCCTGCGGCCCGACCAACTCCATCCGGGGCGCCAGCTACTTAAGCCATTTAAAGGATGCCATCGTGATTGATGTGGGAGGAACCACAACGGATCTCGGTGTAATTTTAGCGGGCTTTCCACGGGAATCCGGCGTTGCCGTGACGATCGGCGGCGTCCGCACGAATTTCCGTATGCCGGATGTGATCTCCATCGGTCTCGGCGGCGGTTCCATTGTCAGGCAGCATGAGGATGGAACCGTGACCGTAGGTCCGGACAGCGTGGGCTACCGGATCACCGAGAAAGCCCTTGTATTCGGCGGGGATACTTTGACGGCCACGGATGTGGCGGTGAAGCTTAAGCTGGCGGATATCGGAGATAAGTCGAAGGTGGAACAGCTGGATTATGAGACGGCCAGGAAGGCCATGGAGGCAATCCGTTCCATGGTCGAGGACAGCATCGACGCCATGAAGGTATCCAGTGCGGACATTGATGTCATCCTGGTAGGAGGCGGCTCCATCATTATCCCGGACCAGCTTGCCGGAACGAAGTCCGTGGTGAAGCCTGATTATTTCGGCACAGCCAATGCCATCGGCTCGGCCATATCCAAGGTGAGCGGCACGCTGGAACAGCTGATCAACTACGATGAGACTCCGCGTGAGGCAGCGTTAAGCCGGGCGAGGGCCGAGGCTGTGGAACTGGCCGTGGAAGCCGGGGCCGTCCGTGAGACAGTGGAAATTATTGAAGTGGAGGATGTGCCGCTGGCATATTATCCGGGAAATACAAACCGGGTAAAGGTGAAGGCCGCGGGAGATTTGGTATAGCGGAAAAAATTGAAATCAAAAATAACAGACTGGCAGAAGCCGGCTCGTGCAGATTACGGGCCGGCTTCTTTTTTTGAACCGATTTCCTTGTATTTCCAGGCCTTTTATGTCAATTTGCTGCGGAAAACAGATGAAGAAACAGAACTTTGTAATCTTGGCTACAAACAGGCCGGGTTTACAGACTTTCCCTGTCGAATTTTATATAATGCTGATAAAGGAATGGAAGAAAGGAGAAACAATGAATGTAGCGAAAGCATACGCCGGAATTCTGGAAGAAGAGCTGGTTCCGGCCATGGGCTGCACGGAACCGATTGCCATCGCTTATGCAGCGGCCATAGCCCGGGAAGTTCTGGAGGCATTTCCGGAGAAGATTCTGGTGGAATGTTCAGGAAATGTCATAAAGAACGTAAAGAGTGTTTCGATCCCGAACACAGACGGATTGTGCGGTATTGAGGCGGCCGCGGTGGCCGGGGCGGTGGCCGGAGACAGGAAAAAGAAGATGGAGGTTATCAGCGAGGTGACTTCGGAGCAGAAGGAAGAGATCCGGAGGAAGACGGCGGGCAGGATCTGCCGTGTGGCCTGCCTTCACGGGGACGCAAACTTAAATATCCGGATTACCATGGAAAAGGGGAAGGAGACGTCGGAAGTACAGATTAAAGATACCCATACGAATGTAGTCCTGGTTAAAAAGAACGGAGAGCTCCTGTTTCAGAAGGATTGTAAAGAGGGAAGGAAAGATGTTCTCTCAGACCGTTCCTGGCTGACGGTTGCCGGAATCTATGAGTTTGCGGCAGAGGCGGATTTGGCGCCGTTTATCCGGTTGCTGGAAAACCAGATCCGGGACAACGAGGCTATAGCCCGGGAGGGGATGAAAAATCCTTATGGTGCCAGCATCGGAAGAGCCGCGGAGGCCGTGTTCCAGAACCGGTATTCCCACGGAATCGCCTATGCCAGCGCAGGCAGCGACGCGCGCATGAGTGGCTGTCAGATGTCGGTGGTGACAAATTCCGGCAGCGGTAATCAGGGAATCACGGTGTCTGTTCCGGTTATCACCTGTGCACGGGAGCAGGGCAGTGAGGAAGAATCCCTTTACCGGGCGCTGCTGGCGGCCAATCTCATCGCGATTCATATTAAAACAGGAATTGGAAGGCTGTCCGCATACTGCGGCGTGGTCTGCGCGGCTGCGGGAGCATTTGCCGGAATTGCCTTTCTGGAAGGGCAGAAGGTAGAGGTAGTGGAACGGATGATCACCAATCATCTGGGAACGATCTCCGGCATGGTGTGCGACGGGGCGAAAGAGTCCTGTGCCAGCAAGATTGCCAGCGCGCTGTTTTCCGCCATGCTCGGCTATGAGATGGCGAAGGAGAATACGGTATTTCGCAATGGCTGCGGAATTATCCGGGATAATGTGGAAAACACAATTGATGCGGTCTGTACTGTGGGCTGCATGGGGATGAAAGAGACGGATCAGGTGATCCTCGATCTTATGACAAATCCATGACAAAAGAAAAAACGGAGGGTTAAAAAATGGGAGAACAAAAGAAAAAGGGGTATCCACTGGGGTTTTACATATCTTGTATTGCCTATTCATTTGAGAGATTTGCATTTTACGGAAGCAAGCCGCTTCTGGTTCTGTTTTTAATCAGGGCTGTCACGGAAGGCGGCCTGGGCATGAATGCGGCGGATGCGGCGATTCTGGCTGCGAACATGACGGCATTTACCTATATTGCTCCGGTTTTAGGCGGTTATATCTGTGACAACTGGCTGGGCGGAAGGTACGCGGTTTCACTTGGTATGCTGCTGATGGGAGTCGGTTATCTGGCGGGCTGGCAGGCACACAGCGTCGCCATGGTACACGTGATGATTATCGTAGTCTCCATTGGTACCGGTCTGTTTAAAGGTAATTTAGCGGCGATTATCGGCAGGTTGTTTGACGACAAGTCAAAGCTTGACTCGGCGTTCTCCGTTCAGTATTCGTTCGTCAATGTCGGAGCGTTTTTCGGCTCCATGCTGACAGCCACTTTATATGTTACCGTGTTCCGCCGCGGCGACGTTCTGGGATTCCGCCAGTGCTTCCTGCTCTGCGCGATTCTCATGTTTATCGGCGCCATCATATTTACCCTAAGCTACGGCACATTACAGAATCAGGGAATCAAACCGTTCAAGTACTTAACCGATGTAAACGGCAATGTCATCGGCATTCAGGAAAAAGAAGGCAGGAAGGCAGCCTCCGCTCCTCTTACAAAGAAAGAGAAAAAAGGCGTTATTGCTATTTTATTCGTTACCATCATGACCGTGTTCTTCTGGCTGGCATACTATCAGCAGGATATCGCACTGACGATTTACATGGATAAATATGTCAATATGAAGCTGTTCGGCGTGACTCTGACACCTCCATTAATAACAACCACCATCCCGGGCTTCTTATGCATCTTCTTAAGCCTCGGCGCGGCTAAAATCTGGGCGGCTCTGGCAAAACGGCCTCAGGGTGATATGACCATGTTCCAGAAGCTGACCATGGCATTTGCCATTCTCGGTCTCGATTATTTGCTTTTAGCTGTAATGGAAGTGACCCGCGGAGTCGGAGCACCGGAGACGAGTCAGGTGACCGTTCTGTGGCTGCTGGCGTTTACCAACATTTTGACGATGGCGGAGCTGTGCTTCTCACCTCTTGGAAACTCCTTTATCAGCAAATTTGCACCAAAGAAATACCTATCCCTGCTGATGGGTGTATGGCCCTTTGCAACCTTCATTTCGTCCAAGATGAACGGCTACGTGCAGGGCTACGTGGAGAAGCTTGGTATTTTCTCCATCTTCATTACCTTTATGGTCATCTCCTTTATCTTCGCAGTGCTGCTGTTTGTGCTCAGCAAACCGTTAGGCAAACTTACAGAAGACGAGGTATCAAATGAGAGGGGAGCCGAAAGAACGTGAAAGAGAAAGCACTGAAAGTATTAAGGGAAAATGGACTCGACGCCATGCTGATTACGGACCGCTTCAACCGGCGATATTTAAGTGGGTTTACCGGGTCGGCAGGCATGCTGTATGTGTCGGAGAAACGCCAGGTTGTTCTGACCGATTCCCGGTATGAGGAACAGGTAAAACGGGAATGCTGCGATTTTGATGGCTTCTGTGTCCGGGACCGGGACTATGTGGTGGCCTGCAGCCGCATGATGGAAGAGGACGGAGCAAAGAGAGTGGGCTTTGAGGATGAGACCATTCTGTTAAAGGAGTATCTCGATTATGAAAACAGAGGCATCCAGGAGGAGCTGATAGGCCTCGGCAAGTCCGTAAATGTGCTCCGGGCTCTGAAGGAGACGTGGGAAATCGAGCGCATCCGGAAGGCGGAGGAGATCGGCGATCAGGCGTTTGCCCACATTCTCGATATCTTGCGTCCGGGTATAACCGAGCGGGAGATCGCCATCGAACTGGATTATACCATGCTGAGACTGGGGGCGGAGCGTCTGAGCTTTGATACCATTGCGGCTTCGGGATTGAACAGCGCACTTCCCCATGCGCAGCCGACCGATAAGAAGATTGAAAGCGGGGATTTTGTGACCATGGACTTTGGCTGCGTTTATCAGGGGTACTGTTCCGATATGACGAGAACCGTTGTAATCGGACATGCCTCCGCCATTCAGAAGGCGGTTTATGATACGGTCTTAAGGGCGCAGGAAGCGGCTCTGGCGGTAGCCGGACCGGGAAGGCCGGCCAGCGAAGCGGACACGGCGGCGAGAACGGTGATCGCCGACGCTGGATACGGGGAGTTTTTCGGCCACGCGCTGGGACATAGCCTGGGACTGTTCATGCATGAGGAGCCGGGCTATGGTCCCACATGCCATACGATCGTAGAGCCAACCATGCTTATGACGGTGGAACCGGGAATCTATATACCAGGGTTTGGAGGTGTCCGGATCGAGGACCTGATCGTCATCACAGAAAACGGATATGAGAATCTGACGCATTCGGATAAACGGCTGATTGAACTTTAAGGTTTCGCATTAGAAATCAGCGGCTGGTAATGGAAGTCCGGCAGTATTTGTAGCTTATACTACATCAACTGCCGGTCCGGTATGATATAATGACCCTATGGAATAAGCACTGACAGGAGGAGACAATGGAGGGGAAATACAGCCAGATTTTAGACGAACTGAAGAGCAAAAGTGTATTAACCGTAGGGGGAACGGAGGCTGTGAGCGTCGCGTATTCTGTGGCCTATGCCAAGAAAAAAGCGCAGGGAGAGTTGAAGCGGATTATCATCACCGTGGATTCCAGCATTTTTAAAACCGGCCTGAACGTGGTAATACCGGGGTGCGAAGAGCGGGGGCTTGATATCGCGGCGGCGCTGGGCTTCGTGTGCGGTAATGTGGAGGATAAGCTTCAGATTCTGTCTCACTACGATGAGATGGATTTGCTGAAGGCCAAGCAGCTGCTGGCTCAGGGCAGAGTGAATATTCAGATTAAGAATGACTGCGACAAGTTGTTCATTGAAACAATTATAGAAAGCTCGGATAATGTAGTCCGGACGCTCATTATCGACTACCACTTAAACGTCATTTCCGAGGAAAATGTGATGTGCCTGTCAGACCTGAAGGAATATCAGTATCAGGTCAACCGGAATTACATTGTAAATGAAAACATGGGGCCCAACGATTTCGTGGATTTTGTGAACGCGGTGGACAGCAGAGATCTGGAATTTATCGAAACCGGCTTAAAATACAATCTGGAGCTGGCCGACTACCCCGGGGAAGACAGTATGATCCGCAGATTTGAGGAGGCGCTGGAGGCGTATCAGGTACACAACGATATGATCATTTACACGCAGAATCTCTGCATGCGCGCCTGTGAGGCACGGACTCTGGGAGCCAAGCTTCCTGTTATGACCACCGTCGGAAGCGCCAATTACGGGATCATTACGTATCTGGCCAATTACGGCGTGGGAAGTTACAAGCAGATTGACCATGACCGGATTATTCGCGCGATTGCACTGTCGAACCTGATGAGTATGTATGTCAATTCCTATGTGGGCTCGCTGACCTCCGTCTGCGGCTGCAGCCTTGCGGCCGGAATTGGGGCGGCTGCAGGCATCACCTTCCTTCTGGGCGGTGACGTGGATGCCGTGGAGCGTGCCGCCAAGAATATGGCGGGCAGCATCGTCGGTATTATCTGCGACGGAAGCAAGCTGGGCTGCGCCTGGAAGCTGGGGCTGTCCGTGGACTGGTCCATCAAATCTGCTCTGATGGCCTTAAATGAATGTTGCATCCATCAGGGAGGAATCCTGGAGGACAGCTTAGAGCAGATCTTTAAAAATATTTCCCGAATCTACAATCCGGTTTCCAACACAACGAACCAGTCTATCGTGGACATCGTGCTTGGGAGGCGTGATGGGTAGCGGGGGAGATCTGCCGGTACACGAATTGCTCCGGACATGTTCGACGAGACTCTGCCTGCCCAAGGACCAGACAATCCATGTGCCGGGAACGAAGGATACGAATCTTTATTATATAGAAGAAGGAACGGTCCGTTTTTCATTGAACAGCTACGACGGCGATGAAAAGATTCTGTATATCCTGGGCCCGGGGAATTTTTTTAACGAGGGGAGTATCTGCTGCCCTCAGGAAGTTATGTGTCATATTTACTGTGAGGAGTCCAGTGTTATTTTAAAGGTGGACTCCACCGTGTTCAGAACGCTTATGAAGAATGCCGCGTTTGTGGAAGCGTTGTTCCGGGGGTTGATGTGCAAGAATAATCTCCTCGAACAGGAGGTATCCAACATTTCCTTCAAATCGTGTAAGGAAAGGCTTCTGCTGATCTTTGTCAAAGAATGCTGCAAGGATAAGATTTACGACCATGACTGGTACGATGTGAAGAAACGGTATACCCATCAGGATCTGGCGAGTATCATCGGAGCCAACCGGGTGACGGTGAGCAAAATGATCGGAGAGCTGTGTGAGGAGTGCCAGATCCGGTGCTTAAACCGAAAGATTCAGGTGAACAGGAAGGCTTTAAAAAGGAGAGATTAAGAATCATGGAGTATAGATATCAGCCGAAAGGCGTATGTGCAAAAGAGTTTTGTTTCCAGATCGAGGATGGCGTGATAACCAATGTGGAGGTCCAGGGAGGCTGTCCGGGAAACCTTCTGGGAATCGGCAAGCTTCTGACCGGCAAGAAGCTGGAGGAAGTGATCGCCATGTTCCGCGGCCTCAGCTGTGCCGAGCGCCCCACCTCATGTCCGGACCAGATGGCTCAGGCCCTGGAACAGTATCTGACAGGAGCCGCGCAGCCGCAATAGGAAGAACCGGCCAAACAGGCGGGAGTCCACTGTAACGTGAACTCCCGCCTGTTTGTTATCCTTTCAGGATCCCCCTTCCGCCAGGCCGAAATACGGCTCCGAAAAAGAAATATAAGAAAATATAAAAAAAGTGTTGACTTTTGTCGGCTGCTTTGATATGATATATCTCGCCGCTGAAAACGGCGGCAAACTTTTCCAAAAATCTTCCAGCTGAACCGCTGAGAAAGTTTTGAAGAAAATGAAAAAAGTGGTTG